>Ga0209223_10000308_pt1 | contig 55954 bp, 45 predicted proteins | sample COG_06_FD_184750 | JGI IMG/M metagenome (GOLD analysis project Ga0209223, IMG submission 184750) | Pelagic Microbial community sample from North Sea - COGITO 998_met_06 (SPAdes) (version 2) | ecosystem: Environmental > Aquatic > Marine > Neritic zone/Coastal water | place: Helgoland, sampling... | reverse complement strand
GCGAACCATTTTTCTGAAAGAACCTTGACCTGATCGATAGTAATATTACCCGCGACAACCATTATTGCATTATTAGGGCAATAGAATTTCTTAAAAAACGCCTTAACATCAGACATCTCTGCCTCTTCAATATGGCTAATTTCTTTTCCAATAGTTGGCCAACTATAGGGATGTTCTTTATACGCTAATGGTCTCAATTTCAACCATACATCCCCATAAGGCTGGTTCAAGTATTGTTGCTTAAACTCTTCAATTACTACACTGCGCTGCACCTCAAGCACCTTAGGATCAAAAGACAAGCTTAACATCCTATCAGACTCTAACCAAAATGCTGTCTCTATATTATTAGCGGGTAAAGTGATATAATAGTTAGTAATGTCTGGGCTAGTAAAGGCATTATTATCACCCCCTACTTTTTGAAGTGGCTCATCATAATTTGGAATATTGACAGAGCCCCCAAACATTAAGTGCTCAAAAAGGTGAGCAAATCCCGTTTTATCATCTGACTCATCACGAGAACCTACATCATATAGTACGTTTAAGACCGCCGTAGAAACAGAATTGTCCTCATGCACATAAACCTGTAATCCATTGTCTAAAGTGAAACTTTGATATTCTACCATTCAACAGTTTTGAAGACGCAAAAATAAAAATTATACACATTAGTTTTTGCAGTTTAAGCATTAGATTAAATTTGTCAGCATTACACCCAAATTTGCACATGCAGTTTAAAAGAAAAAATTACACTAACGACCAACTTGTTGGTCTCTACGAAAGCATCTTAAGACCACGTTTGATAGAGGAAAAAATGCTGATTTTACTGAGACAAGGAAAAATTAGCAAGTGGTTTTCTGGAATTGGACAAGAAGCTATCTCAGTTGGTGCCGTTCAAGCCATCGAGCAAGACGAATACATATTACCAATGCATAGGAACTTGGGTGTATTTACGGGAAGAAATATTCCTTATGAAAGGTTATTTGCTCAATTCCAAGGTAAGCTTAGCGGATTCACAAATGGGCGTGATCGTTCATTCCATTTTGGAACTAACGAGCATCATATTGTTGGGATGATATCTCATTTAGGACCTCAAATGGCACTAGCCGATGGCATCGCTTTAGCCGATAAATTGCGAAAGGACAAAAAGGTTACACTTGTATTCACAGGTGATGGCGCAAGTTCTGAAGGTGATTTTCATGAGGCACTTAATGTCGCAGCAGTTTGGGATTTACCGGTAATATTTGTCATTGAAAACAATGGTTATGGGCTTTCTACTCCAAGTGAAGAACAATTCAGGTTTAAAAATTTCACAGACAAAGGTCCTGGCTATGGAATCAAAGCGGTAAGAGCCGATGGTAATAACCTACTTGAAGTTCACCAGACGATTACAGAATTATCAAAAGAAGCAAGAAGAACTTCCAAGCCGGTTATACTTGAAGCAATGACCTTTAGAATGAGAGGTCATGAAGAAGCAAGCGGCACCAAGTATGTACCAAAAGCCTTGATGGCAAAATGGGCGAAAAAGGACCCTGTTGAGAACTACGAAAAGTTTCTTCTCAAAGAAAAAGTAATCGACAAAGCAAAAATTGAGGAAATAACAAAAAGCATTAAAGCTGACATTGATCGTGGTTTAAAAATCGCTTATGCTGAACCCAAGCCAGCAGCTTCTACTGAAAAAGAAATTGAAGACCTCTTTAGGCCACATCAACAAGTTGTCCATCAACCTAAAACTGATGCACTATCCGAAAAGCGTTTTGTAGATGCCATTTCAGATTCATTAAATCAAAGCATGAATGAGTATCCAAATCTCGTGCTAATGGGTCAGGATATTGGAGATTATGGTGGCGTATTCAAAATAACTGATGGCTTTGTCAAGAAATTTGGAAAAGAGAGGGTACGAAATACTCCCCTCTGTGAGTCAGCCATTATCGGAACTGGACTAGGCCTCTGTATTAATGGTTACAAAGCCGTAGTGGAGATGCAATTTGCTGATTTTGTCACTTGTGGTTTTAACCAAATTGTCAATAACCTCGCTAAAAGCCACTACCGTTGGGGGCAAAATGCCGATGTCGTAGTTCGAATGCCAACTGGTGCTGGAGTAGGAGCCGGTCCATTTCATTCTCAATCTAATGAGGCTTGGTTTTTCCATACTCCAGGTTTAAAGATCCTCTACCCATCAAATCCAAGAGACGCAAAAGGCTTACTAAACGCGGCAATCGAAGACCCTAATCCTTATCTCTTTTTTGAGCACAAGTACCTTTATCGATCGCTGACAGAAGTAATACCAGATGATTATTACACTGTCGAAATTGGTGCAGCAGCTTTGACTACAGAAGGGGATGATGTAAGTATCATTACTTATGGCATGGGTGTACATTGGGCAAAAGAAGCAGTAGCCAGTATTGGTAATATAACCGCTGACATTCTCGATTTGAGGACAATCTTGCCATGGGACAAAGAAGCTGTAGCCAAAACGGTAAAAAAGAATAATAAAGTCATTGTACTCCATGAGGCTTCTTTGACAGGAGGTGTTGGAGCCGAAATTGCCGCTTGGATTAGTGAAAACTGTTTTGAAGATTTGGACGCACCTGTAATTAGGGAAGCAAGTCTAGATACGCCAGTGCCTTTTAGTGCACCTTTAGAAGCTAACTTTTTACCACAAGAACGACTTCTTTCGAAACTAACTGAACTTTTAGCTTACTAGATTGTTATTAGGCTGAATAATAGAATTTATGTTCTGGAATAAGCCAAAAGAAAAGCAAGCAGAAGTAGAGTGGTTTCAACTGACCGCTATAGATCAGATAGATGAAATCATTGTGGAGAGCAATGAAAAACCCGTCCTAATCTACAAGCATAGCACTCGATGTGGTGTAAGTAGCATGGCCATGGACAGGCTAATGAGGGGATGGGATGCCGAATATTCAGACAAAGTAAAGGCATACTACCTGGATTTAATTGCATTCCGAGATACTTCAAACGAAGTTGCCGACCGCTTTGGTATATACCATCAATCCCCGCAAGTACTATTGATAAAAAAAGGCATTGCCACATACGATAATTCGCACATGGCAATTTCCTTTGATGGGATTAAAAAAGCGCTCTAGATAATTATCCAACGGCCTGCTACCCAAGCTCTGGCACCATTAGAGCTTCGGTAATGTCCTTGCACCCATTTATGGTTTCTCTTTTTAGCGATCCAATAACCATCATACCAAACGTCCCTTCTAAGCCTTCTATTATATCTCCATTCGCCCTCAATCCAAATATGACGGTTGCTTGGTCGATACGATTTCCTATTATTCGCATACCTGTACAAATTCGTGTTGTATCCTTTATAAGAACTGCCATATAATCCGGCATAGCTTACTGTTCTTCTATCAACTACACGTACATACCGATTACCGCTTTCAAGCTTACCTTTCTTTTTTCGGACTTCTTTCCCACCTTTTCGGTCATTCCTATTTGAATTACGGTCGTTCCTTTGGGCTATCAAATCTGCTGTGCTCAACACCACGATAGCCAATATTCCAACTAGTACACTTCTTTTCATAACCCTGATATTTTAAGTTAAACATCAGGTCCGGACCTTTATTAATAATGCATTGATTACACACTTTCCAATTCCATGCCAAAAATGGAAAAGTCATAAAAAAAGCGACTCTATTTGAAGTCACTTTGAAGCTCTTTTCAGCGTTTTTAGCCAAATAGACTTAATCCTGCCTTGTCCAAATTTCTCTTATTGGGCTACCGGTCGAACTCAAGCCCGAGTGGTCCCACTTATTACCATTGATTTCATAATCAAAAGGCAGGACTGCACCTACCCTAGTTGAATTTTTAGAATGGTATTCAATTGTCTCAGTATATTTTCCATCTTTAAATGTATAAGTACCGCCACCAGTTCCTGAGAAACTTTTGGAATCAGGATCATATGCCACCCATTGGAAACGCGTCCCAGAAAGCATTTTGATTGTCTTTCTAGAGCCCTGTTGCATCGCTGTCATTGCGCCGTTCCTCATTCTATCGGTTATTCTCCATGCACCAGCCATTTCGCCCTGAGCGTCATCTATTCGCTCGAATATCATAGTACCTTCTCCATCTGAGATAATTGTCATTTTAGTCCCTTCAAAAGTGATTTCCAGAGGAGTAGTAGAACCGACAGTACTGGCATCGGAACTATCATATTCCATGAAGAAACTATAGCCTTCATCAGTTTTAAACATTTTTCCACCCATAGAGGCCCTAAATGATTTTGATTCGATATCATAAATTGAATAAAACGCATAGCCGTCAATCGCCATGAATGTGACATTGCCTTGAGACGGTTTACCTTCTGTAGATACTAAATCCCATGCGCCATCAATTTCATTCGTCATTTTCGGTTTATTGTTTTTGCCATTATTGAAAATGGTAAACATCAAGAGAACTGTAATTATTATGCCCTTCATTTCATTATTATTTTAATCTAGGCCCTAATTTAGCGATTCAGTATTGGATTGAAAATGGTATTACCGGTAAATGGAAGTGCCTGCCTGATAAGACTATTGAAGTATTCTTAATATTTATTTACAATACTTTGTGATTAAAATAATTAGACCTATTTTTGCAGACCGAAATTCAAGAAATAGAAATAGCTCTAAGAAATGGCAAATCATAAGTCAGCATTAAAAAGAATCAGATCAAACGAAGCGAAACGTTTGAGAAATCGTTATCAGCATAAGACTACACGTACTTTCATAAAAAAATTGCGTCAAACTACTGATAAAACAGAAGCAGAAGGTTTGTTAAAAACTGTGATAAGCATGTTGGACAAATTGGCTAAAAGAAATATCATTCATCAAAACAAGGCATCAAACAATAAGTCAAAATTGACGAAATTGGTAAATAGCCTTTAATTAAGTTTTGAATAGAAAATTTAACCGAACCTTCTGGTTCGGTTTTTTTATGCCCAATCTATACTATTAATAATTTTTAATTATATTCATTCTTCTATTAATTATAAATGGAGAACGAACCAAATATCCTCAGCTGGGCAGAAGAAGACCGGCCAAGAGAAAAATTATTACTCAAGGGCCGAACAGTCTTGTCCGACGCAGAACTCATTGCCATTTTAATTGGATCAGGCACAAAATCAATGAGTGCAGTAACCCTTTCCAAACAAATATTAGCCAGTGTCAAAAACGACCTTAACTCACTTGCCAAACTTTCAGTAAAGGACCTCAAAGAATTCAATGGTATTGGTGAAGCAAAAGCCATAAGCATTATTGGCGCATTAGAACTAGGCAGAAGAAGAAAAGCATCAAGTCCATTAATTAAACCACAGATTCGAAGTTCGGAAGACGCATACAACTCCATGGCCTCCGAATTAATGGACCAACCGACTGAGCAGTTTTGGGTCATTATGCTTAACAGAAGCAATAAAGTCATACACAAAAGGTCCATAAGCCTTGGTGGTGTTTCTGGCACAGTAGCTGATCCAAAAGTCATTTTTAAAAAAGCCTTAGATGACCTGGCAAGCGGCATCATTCTAGTCCATAACCATCCCTCCGGTAACAAAAAACCAAGCCAAGCCGACCTAGACCTGACTAAAAAATTACAGAACTCAGGCAAACTACTTGAAATTCCCGTTCTAGATCATATCATTTTCACTGATAATGGCTACTTCAGTTTTGCGGATGAAGGATTGCTTTAATAGCAAGAATGCTTATTTCCAACAGGCTTTATATTACTTTTGTATAAATGATTAATTCATGAAAAGGAAAAACATTTTTGGACTTCTCGTAGTTGCCATAATTGGAGTCACCGTCTTCAATTTTATTACTGCCGGTGAAAATGAAAATGAATATACTGATCGCATCGATGAGAACAGGGTCAGTCGTGATCGTTTTATGAAATCCAACAGCTCTCCTTTTATGCCTGATGACAAGATAGATTTTGAAGGCCTAAAGTATTTTCCTGTAGATCCATCATTAAAAATTAGGGCCCGATTAATTCTTGCGGAACGTAAACTCCCAGTACTAATTACCACGACGACAGGAGAAAAGAGGAAATACATCACAATCGGCCATGCAGAATTTGAACTAGAAGGTAAACCACAGCGTTTACTAATTTATCAAGATTTTGAAGAAAGAAATGGCAACGTCCTCTCATTAATGTTTGCAGACGAAACAAGTGCCATATCCACTTATGGTGGCGGCAGGTACATCGAACTTAAGAAGGACTCGAACAACGCCATTACAATTGACTTTAATATGGCGTACAATCCTTTCTGTCATTTCAATGATGAATACAGTTGCCCGATCCCTCCCAGAGAAAATTTAATGAACGTGGCAATAGAGGCTGGTGAAAAATTATACAAAGCATCATAAATTCATTGTTCCTTTACCTAAATGATTAATTTTGCTGATTCACCAGAAACAGGTGACTATTAGCATTTAAAGCAATACCATCAGATGAAAATCTCTCTTAATTGGCTGAAAGAATACATTGATATTCAGGAATCTCCCGAAGAAATATCAGCCCTACTCACGGCTTCAGGCCTGGAAGTAGAAGGACTTGAAGAAATTGAGTCCATCAAAGGTGGGTTAAAAGGAATCGTAATTGGTGAAGTACTCAGTTGCGAAAAACACCCGAATGCTGATAAACTTAGCAAAACGACTGTTGACATTGGAGGTGAAAGTCCTTCACCCATTGTCTGCGGCGCACCCAATGTAGCAGTCGGCCAAAAAGTAGTTGTTGCAACAGTAAATGCAATCTTGTACCCACAAGGTCAGGATTCATTCAAGATCAAAAAAGCTAAAATCAGAGGAGAAGTTTCTGAAGGAATGATTTGTGCAGAAGACGAGCTCGGATTAGGTCAAAGCCACGATGGTATAATTGTACTTGACACTGACTTACCTAATGGAAGCCCAGCGGCTGACCATTTTAACCTGGTTTCAGATTGGGGAATCGAAATTGGCCTTACGCCAAACAGGGCCGATGGGGCCTCACACTTGGGTGTAGCACGTGATTTAAAAGCGCTATTGAATAGAGAGATCTCTAAAAAATCAACTGCAGCGTTTAAAGTTGATAACAACAAAAGGAATATTAAAGTAACCGTTGAAAACACAGAAGCTTGTCCAAGGTATTCTTCTTTGTCAATTTCAGGTGTTACCGTCTCACCTTCCCCTGAATGGCTACAAAATCGCCTTAAAGCAATCGATATCAATCCAACTAACAATGTTGTTGATGTCACTAATTATATCTTACATGGCCTTGGACAACCAATGCATGCCTTTGACGCTGATGCTATTATTGGTGATGAAGTCATTGTGAAGACTTTAGCTGAAGGCACCAAGTTTACCACCTTGGATGAAAAAGAACGCAAGCTCACGGCTACGGATTTGATGATCTGTAACAAAGATGAAGGCATGTGTATCGCAGGTGTTTTTGGAGGAACAAAATCAGGAGTAACTGAAAAAACAAAAACCGTATTCTTAGAAAGTGCTTATTTCTCTCCGGATTACACGCGTAAGTCAGCACAAAAGCACCAATTAAAAACCGATGCTTCTTTTAGGTATGAAAGAGGAACTGACCCAAACATCACTGTTTATGCATTGAAAATTGCTGCATTATTGATCAAAGAGCTTGCGGGAGGTGAAATTTCATCTGAAATATCAGACATCTACCCTTCTCCTATTGAAGATTTTAAAGTAAAAGTAAAGTTCGCCAATGTAGACCGTTTAATTGGTAAGGCGGTAGGAAATGAAAAGATTAAAGAAATTCTAACCTCGCTTGACATCCAAATTTCTGAAGAAACAACAACAGGATTTATTGCTATCGTCCCTCCTTTCCGAGTTGACGTTCAGCGCGAGGCAGACATCATCGAAGAAGTGCTTAGAATCTATGGTTATGACAACATAGAAGTCAAAGACCATTTAAGCAGTGCATTCTTATCAGAATTTCCGAAAATAGATAAAGATGGAATTCAAATGGACATCAATCGCCTTTTAGGTGGAGATGGATTCCATGAAATCGTAACAAATTCACTCACAAAAAAAGGCTATTCCGAAAGGGTGGAAAGCATCAAATCAGAAGAAGATGTAAATATCTTGAACTATCTGAGTGAAGACTTAAGCGTTATGCGTCAAACCATGCTCTTTCATGGATTAGAAGTGATAAATAGAAATGTAAAAAGAAAACAGGGTGATTTAAACTTGTTTGAGTTTGGTACTACTTATCATTTAATAAATAAGAAATACGTAGAACGACAGCACTTAGCACTTTTCGTTACTGGACAAAATATCTCTGAAAACTGGATGGAAAAGAATCGCCCAGTCCATTTCTACGATATAATGTCTACTACCAAAAAAGTATTGAACAAATTTGGGGTCACAGAATTTGACACAATTGATATTGAGGATGACCAATTCACGTATGGGCTGTCAATCTCTATCAATAAAAGAGCAATTGGTAAAATTGGTAAAGTCAACCCAAAGATATCTGATGTAAAAGAGGAAGTATTCTATGCAGACCTTGATTGGACTTACCTGTGCAAGCATCAAAAGACAGATTTCAAATTTCAACCGCTCTCTAAATTCCCAGAAGTTCGAAGAGATTTGTCATTAGTTATTGACAAAGCCGTGAATTTTGAGGACATTAGGAAACTGTCTTTAAAACTTGAACGAAATTTATTCAAAAGAATAAATGTTTTTGACGTTTATGAAGGAGACAAGATTGATGAAGGAAAGAAAGCTTACGCGATAAGTTTTTACCTTCAAGATCAAACAAAAACCCTAAATGATAAGGTTATTGATAAAACAATGAACCGTCTGATGCAGGGATTTGAAAGAGATTTAGGTGCTTTAATAAGAAAATAATGGACAACAATTCACTACCCAACAAACTCGGAAATCTAGAAAACAAAATTGGTTTGCTCCTAGATTCACATCAGAATTTGAAGGATAAAAGTGAAGCATTAAACCACGAAAACAAGGGACTTCAAGACCAGATTGAACAATTAACAGCACAACTTAACGACTTTCAAAATCAAGATAAAATCACTAAGATTGTATCAAGTAATACAGTAGAAAAGGAAGAAGCTACTGAGTTGAAATACAAATTGAACGAATACATTAAGGAAATAGATAGATGCATTGCTCATTTGAGCTAGACACGATAAAAAAGTGGATATACTATCAATAAAAATAAAAATAGGAGATCGGGATTACCCTATGAAGGTGAAACCCGAAGACGAAGAACGCGTACGCAAGGCCAGTAAAAAAATTAATGAAAATCTAAAAACATATAGAGAAAAGTTTGGCATAGACGACAAACAAGATTTATTAGCGATGGTGGCATTTGACAGTGTAGTAGCGAAACTGACTACTGAAGAGAATGTCACAGAATTTGATACATTTTCCGATGATAAAATTTCTCAACTAGACTCATTAATAACGAAAGCACTCTCCTAACCTTAGTCAATTCACAACTCTGCTTCCTCCCATGTCTGCTTAGATATATATATAAATGGGAGACACCACAACATTATTGTTGGTAGCGATAGGCGCACTTGCAATAGGCATAATTATAGGAAGAATACTTCTTCAAAAGCTTAATAAACAACAATCTCTGAATCAAGAGGAGAAAGGGCTTCAAATTGTCAAAGAGGCTGAATTAAAGGCTGAAAATATCAAAAAGGATAAGATGCATCAGGCCAAAGAGAAATTCATGCGGCTCAAATCTGAATTTGAAGAAGAATCAAATCGAAAGAAAAATCAGATTATTAGCAATGAGAATAAGCTGAAACAACGAGAATCTCAACTCTCAAAACAGCATCAAGATGCCCAACGAAAAGAAGCTGAATTAGACAGTAAAAGAGAGAATTTAGATGCACAATTAGAGATCGTCAAAAAACGAAAAGAGGATTTTGAGAAAAAGAATGAGGAAAGAATTAAAGCCCTTGAGAAAGTAGCACAGCTTTCTGCAGATGAAGCCAGGGAGCAATTAATTGAAACCCTTAAAAATGAAGCTGATTCTAAAGCCTCTGCATTAATAAAAGACATTGTGGACGAGGCAAAATTATCTGGCGCTAAGCAAGCGAAGAAAATAGTACTCGATTCCATCCAAAGGACTGCTGCTGAGCATGCCATTGAAAACTGCGTTTCTATTTTCAACATTGAAAGCGATGATATTAAGGGCAAAATAATTGGTCGTGAAGGACGAAACATTCGAGCGCTTGAAGCTGCCACCGGAGTTGAAATAATAGTTGATGACACACCAGAAGCCATTATCATTTCAGGTTTTGACCCAGTGAGAAGAGAAATCACCAGATTATCATTGCATAGACTGGTTACTGATGGTAGAATTCACCCTGCAAGAATTGAAGAGGTAGTTGCCAAAACTACTAAAAACATGGAGGAAGAAATTGTTGAAATTGGTGAAAGAACGGTGATCGATCTTGGCATTCATGGGCTTCATCCAGAATTGATCAAAATGGTTGGAAGAATGCGTTTCCGTTCTTCTTATGGACAAAATTTACTCCAGCACTCGAGAGAAGTGGCTAACCTTTGTGGCACCATGGCCTCAGAGCTAGGTTTGAATGCAAAAAGAGCACGAAGAGCGGGTTTGTTACATGACATCGGTAAAGTTTCTCGTGAAGAACCAGAATTACCACACGCTTTGTTGGGCATGGAAATGGCCAAAAAATACAAAGAACATCCAGAAGTCTGTAACGCCATCGGTGCACACCATGACGAAATCGAGATGACCTCGATGATTTCACCCTTAATTCAGGCCTGTGATGCCATTTCGGGTTCGCGCCCTGGCGCACGACGTGAAGTAATGGAATCTTACATCAAACGTTTGAAAGAACTTGAAGCATTGGCACTTGATTTTGAAGGTGTAAACAAGTGTTATGCCATTCAAGCAGGAAGAGAATTGAGAGTAATGGTCGACTCAGATTCAGTAACAGATGACCATGCAGGAAAATTGTCTTTTGATATTTCTCAGAAAATTGAGAAAGACATGCAGTATCCTGGACAAATTAAAATCACCGTAATCAGAGAAATGAGAGCGGTAAATTTTGCAAAATAAAATGATAGACTCCCCAAGAATGCATGTAAGCCTGTATGTGGCAGACATCCATAAAACAGTAAACTTTTATGATCAATTTTTCGATCAGAAAGCGGATAAAGTGATGGCTGACTATGCTAAATACATCCTTGAGTCACCTGCTTTGATCATCAGTTTTGTTCAAAACCCAGAAAGAGTTCATTCCAATTTTGGACACCTAGGTTTTCAAGTTGAAACGTCTGAAAAATTAAACTCACTTTTGGAGGTTGCTCGTGTAAATGGATTGGTGAAGAAAGAAGAAATTGACAGTAATTGCTGTTACGCCAATCAAGATAAATTCTGGGTCAATGATCCTGATGGTCATCAGTGGGAAGTATACTACTTTAATCATGACACCACTTTTAATGACCCGCAATTTGAGGACTTCTCTGCTTCCGCTTGTTGCACTCCACCAAAAGTGGAAAAGAAAAAAATTAAACTTTCTGATTTAAACCAAGTTGCCTGTGAACCAAACAGCGGTTGCTGCTAGAGCCTCAAAACCCCTAGCTGAATTTATTGGAACATACGCCATGGTTTTCTGTGGTACGGGTGCCATGACTATCAATGAGGTCACTGGAGGTGCCGTAACACATGTGGGTGTAGGTATCGTCTGGGGCGCCATTGTCATGGTAATGATTTATTCCCTTGGAGAAGTATCTGGTTGCCACATCAATCCAGCCGTAACCATTGCATTCTGGGCAGCCGGAAAATTCGATATTAAAATGGTCCCGATCTATTTGACGGCCCAAGTCTTGGGAGCATTGGCAGCCAGCTACTCATTGAAATTCCTTTTCCCTGAAAGCCTGGAGCTCGGGATGACCTTATTCACTGGCCCGGTAGAGCAGGCCTTTTTACTCGAGTTTATTATTACGTTTTTCTTGATGTTCATCATACTCAATGTAGCCACAGGCTCCAAAGAACAAGGAATTATGGCCGGCCTAACCATTGGGTTTTTCATTATGCTTTGTGCATTATTTGCAGGGCCAATTACTAGGGCTTCCTTAAATCCAGCAAGGTCTTTAGGTCCTGCCATTGCCTCTGGAAATCTACAAGACCTTTGGGTTTACATTGCTGCACCGATCGCAGGTGCGCTGTTGAGTATCCCTGTTTGGAAAATCATCCATTATAAAAAACAATAAGATGTTGAATATTCTTGTGTTATGCACTGGCAACTCTTGCCGTTCTCAATTGGCAGAAGGCTATTTAAAATACTTTGCTGGCGATAAGGCAAATGTTTTTAGTGCTGGGGTAGAAGTCCATGGGGTCAATCCAAAAGCCATCCAAGTAATGGCGGAAGATGGAATTGACATTAGTAATCACACCTCCAATCATATTGATGAATACTCAAATATTAGATTTGATAAAATTATTACCGTCTGTGATAACGCAAAAGAACGTTGTCCCTACTTCCCGTCTAAAGCAGAAAAATTTCATTATAACTTCCCTGATCCAGCAAAAGCCACAGGAACTGAAGAGGCAATTTTTGACCAATTTATTGCCGTAAGACAACTCATAAAAAAGTATTCACAAGAATTTGTGGAAACCCAAATAGCATAATACCTTATCTACTATCTTTGTCGCCATGGCGAAATTCAGGGGAAAGCATAAGACAATAGAAAATGTAACTATTGAAGGCATTGCTGCCGAAGGAAAATGCATTGCACGCGTAAATGATCAAGTAATATTTGTGACAGGTGTTGCCCCTGGTGATGTGGTTAATGTACAAATCACTCGTAAAAAGAAAAACTTTATGGAAGGCAAACCAGTGCATTTCCATAAATACTCTAAAGATCGCATTGAACCATTCTGTAGTCACTTTGGATTATGTGGTGGGTGCAAATGGCAACATATCCCTTATGACATCCAACTTAAATACAAACACCAACAAGTAGTTGATAATTTGGAGAGGATTGCCAAAGTAGAGCTGCCAGAAATCAAACCAATTTTAGGCTCAACCGAAACTACTTTTTACAGAAATAAACTAGAATTCACTTTTTCCAATTGGAAATGGTTTACCAAAGAAGAAATTAACTCTGGTGAAAAATTAGATAGAGATGCACTTGGATTTCATATCCCAGGACGCTTTGACAAAATTCTGGACATTGATAAATGCTACCATCAAGTTGACCCTTCCAATGCCATCCGTTTAGCAGTAAGAGACCATAGCAAGGCGCTCGGTCTTCCGTTTTTTGACCTGACCAAACAGACTGGCGTGATGCGCAATCTGATAATCAGAACTTCCAGTACTGGTGATTTGATGGTCATTGTTCAGTTTGCTGCTGAACATGAAAAAAAGGAAGTATTGATGGATTTCATCAAAAATAAATTTCCCGAAATTACTTCACTACAATATGTAATCAACGGAAAAGGAAACGACACATTTCATGATTTGGATGTTGCTTGTTACTCAGGTGAGGCATTTATCATTGAAAAAATGGAGGACATTCAGTTTAGAATTGGCCCGAAATCATTTTATCAGACCAATGCCTCTCAGGCCTATGAATTGTACAAGATTGCTCGAGATTTTGCCGGACTTCAGGGAACTGAAGTGGTCTATGATCTTTATACAGGAACTGGAACGATCGCCAATTTTGTGGCAAAGGATGCCAAAAAAGTTATTGGATTGGAATATGTAGAGGCAGCTATTGAAGATGCCAAAGTCAATTCTGAAATCAATGGAATCACCAACACTGCCTTCTTTGCTGGTGATATGAAAGATATATTGAATGATGAATTCATGGTTAATAATGAAAGCCCCGATGTCATCATAACCGATCCTCCAAGGGCAGGAATGAACGAGTTGGTAGTCGAAATGCTATTAAAAATAGAAGCCAACAAAATCGTTTATGTAAGCTGCAACCCAGCTACTCAAGCGCGTGATTTAGCAATGTTAGATTCAAAATACAAAGTCACTAGAGTCCAACCTGTTGATATGTTTCCGCAAACACATCATGTTGAGAATGTTGTTTTACTCGATTTAATGAAGTAGATAGTAAATCAATTTAACCGTCATTTTAGAAAATATTGGCTTACTATTAACCATGATCGTCATATTTCCTATCATATACATTATTCCTATCTTGACACCTTAAACACCACAATTCCCAATTAAGGTAGTTAAAGACACCATATAAATATGAAGCGCATCTTCACCACTCTTAAACTAAAATGGCCGGAATACCTTCTCGAGATACTTGTTATCACCATGAGCATTCTTGGGGCGTATGCCTTGAACAATTGGAATGACGACCGGAAAAACAAGGATCGAGAAAAGTTATACCTGAAATCTATTAATGAGGAATTCAAAGACAACAGGGAGCAATTTGAACAAATAACGCAATGGCACACACTTTCACGGGACGCCCTTAGAGGTATATTGGCCGAATACAAAAGTAAAGCTCCAAATCCTGATTCACTTATGAAACATCATTGGAGAGCTTGGATCCCTTTCACCTTTAACCCCTCTCAAAGTAGCATTGAGTCACTGTTAAGTACTTCCTCATTGGATGTAATTCAAAGTAAGGAGTTGAGAAAGCTTCTTGTGAGCTGGCAAGATCTAGCATTTGATTATCAAGACGAGGAAATTGCAGCCGAGGCCTATTATTATGATCATATTCGGCCTTATTTAGAGCGTAATTTTAAACATTCCTCGACACTTCAAAATGGAGAGTTGGTATATGGCAGAAAGCTCGATCAGACCTTGGAGAACATGATACATTCTAGAATTATGGAACTGACCTATATTCTTGAAAACCTTCTTGAAAATCCCTATCCTGAAAATGAAAAGGTCAGGCAAGCCATGAATCGTATCATTCAACTGTCTGAAGCCGTCAAATAAAAAGAATAATTCAACCCCTTTCTTAAAAACAGCTAGTTCATTTTAATTCCGAGTTGGGCCAATTTCTGGTTAATCTCAGTAACTTTTTCATTAAGCAAGGCATTCAAATTCAATAATTCTTTATCAAGTTCCTTAAATACTTCGTCTCTAAACGCCACCGCCTGATCCGTTGGAGGATAATCCCCTCTCTGTTGATCTGCCATCAGAAAAGCAATTCTGTTATTGATTCTTATACCAAAATTGAGTGGATCCTGATAACTCTGATTTTTAGTCATGTGAATATTATTCTCTATCACCGCCATGTCTTTACCCAATGAATTAACCAACTCCAGTACTTCCTGTGTCGACTTTTTCTCACCCACCTTTTCTTTGACATTCTCAAGAATATCTCTCGTTTTACTGACTCGGATCATGGCTTCATGAGCTTCACTTACCTTGTCTCTTACACTGATCAAATAATCAAATTGCTTTTGGTAATCTTCACTAGTATTCGGCAGACGCGGGTCTTTAACGATGTTAAACTCCTGAGCTACGGACTCGTTATTGACAGACAGTACCGCTTTATAGGTGCCTGGAACCGCCTTAGGCCCGTTATTCGGAGAGCTGTACAAAATCATACCTTCAAATTCTGTAAAGCCTGGATAGCGCATATCCCAAACGAAGGCATTCCCTCCTGATTTCGCTATCAATTTGGTCTTTCTATCTTCCGAATGATTACTGAAAGTCTGAATGGTATCCCCATTCATTTCCAAAATATGTAGTGATACATTATCATTTTCATTCAATGCCTTCAAATAATAATTGAACATCACTCCGTTCGGGTGGTTCTCTCCGACTGATTTCGAACCTCCTCTACCACCAGATTGCATACGATAACTATCTTTTGGTTTGTAAAGAAAATAATCTGATTTGGCCACTTCATCAGAAAGTTGATGCAATGGTGTGAGGTCATCAATGAGCCAGAAACTACGCCCGTGTGTAGCTGCGATTAGGTCATTGTTTTTTACATGCAGATCACGAATACTGACGATTGGCAAATTGAGTTGGAAAGGCTGCCAAGAATCACCGTCATCAAAGGAAACATACATTCCCCATTCTGTACCGGCATATAAAAGGCCTGGACGCGTTAAATCTGCCCTTATCGCCCTAGTATAGTTGGTGGATTTGATACCATTGGTGATTAGCTTCCAGGTTTCACCATAATCATCAGTTTTATACAGGTAGGGTGTATAATCCCCAAACTTATAAGATGTGGCTGCCACATAAGCTGCTCCATTTTTATGCGGATTCACATCAATACAGTTGATCATATTTTGCTTAGGTGATATAGGTGGAGTCACATTCTTCCAAGTTTTTCCTCCGTCTCTTGTCACATGGACCAATCCATCATCACTACCCGTCCAAATAACACCTTCTTCTTGTTCTGACTCTTCACCGGCAAAGATGTTACCATAGAATTCCACCCCAGTATTATCTTGTGTAATTGGTCCACCTGAAGATTTAAGGGTTTGAGGTTCACCTCTAGTTAGGTCTGGAGAAATCACTTCCCATGATTGACCTTGGTTGGTAGTAACATGAAGGAAATTAGAACCTGCATATAGTTTATTCGGATTATGAGGACTGAAGAAGACAGGGTAATTCCAATTGAAACGGTATTTCATGACTTCAACCCCAGAGCCAGCCGGGTTATCTGGCCATACATTCGTGGACCTAACCTGTCCGGTTGAATGATCCAAACGCATCATATAGCCTTTATATGTTCCTCCATAAACTATATCTGGATTATTAGGATCGGGTGCCAAATGCGCACTCTCTCCACCAGCAGATGGTTCCCAATGTCTTTCATTGATGTTAGCCCCTGAGGTTCTATGTTGGATTCTGATCGAAGAATTATCCTGTTGTGCACCATAGATTCTATAAGGGAAAACATTATCAGTAGTTACTCTATAAAACTGTGAAGTAGGTTGGTTATGGTAGGTTGTCCAATTTTCTCCTCCATCATTCGAAATCTGAGCACCTCCATCATCTGCAATGACCATGCGCTGGTTATTATTCGGGTCAATCCAAAGGTCATGATGGTCTCCATGAGGGGCATTTTTCAATTGAAAAGTTTCGCCACCATCTTTCGATACGCCATAGCTTACATTCATCACGTAAACCATATCTTCATTTTGAGTATCTGCTGTAATACGACTGTAGTACCAAGCCCTCTGGCGTAAAGCGCGATTTTCATTGACTTTCTTCCATGTCTTTCCTCCATCATCAGAACGGTATACTCCGCCTTCCTCTGCTTCAATAATTGTCCAAATTCTTTGAGAATTAACCGGTGATACGGCAATTCCCACAATTCCCCATGGTCCTCCCGGAAGGCCTTGATTTTTGGTAATGTCAGTCCAATTATCACCGCCATCCTTACTCACAAATAATCTGCTATCAGGACCTCCGCTGTCCATACGATAACCAACCCTACTCATCTCCCATGAAGCCGCATATATAATCTGCGGGTTATTTGGATCTAGAATTAAGTCTCCGGCTCCAGCCTTATCACTCACATATAAAATGTTTTCCCAAGTCTCTCCACCATTTGTTGACCTGAAAACTCCTCGTTGTTCATTAGGCTTCCAAAGGTTGCCAATGGCCGCCACATAAACAATGTCTGGATTTGTCGGGTGGACTCGTATACGAGCAATATGCTCTGATTCATTTAAGCCTATGGAATTCCAGGTTTCCCCAGCATCGCTAGAGCGCCAGAGTCCTTTACCGGAGGAGACATTTCCTCGAAGTGTTTGTTCCCCTTCTCCAACATAAATCACCTCAGGATTTGATTCCGAAACTGCCACAGCTCCGATTGACCCTCCAAAATAACCATCAGAGATACTCGTCCAGGAATTTCCGGCATCCATGGTTTTCCAAACTCCTCCCCCTGCAGTACCCATATAGTAAAGGTTGTTATTGCCAACAACCCCACTTACTGTTCCTGCTCTGCCTCCGCGATAGGGACCAATAGATCGCCATCGGACGCCTTCATAAAGATTTTGATCGTAGGTTAAGGTATTTGCCTCTGATGCTGAACCGCTTCTTTGAGCTTGAGCATTACAAAAGACAAGGCAAAATAATAATAGGGAGCTGAAAAATTTGATCATGGGATTAAGGTTGATTAATCGAATATAGCAAAATCTCTCATTTGATAGAACCCTGAACTTCTCCTGAGGTTCTAAATAAGACCCAAGTGGCATGTGGAGGCAATAGAAATTTCCATCGAGCGCGTTTATAAATTGAACTGAAAAAATAAAATTTACAACCTTCTTCAATTCTCTTCGTCTTTAAGTTGTGTTGTTCATTTGTTTTGTGAACAAAGAACAAATAAATTTCGAGTATGAAACAAGAGCAAATTAGTAGCCAAGAAGAGATTGTGCTATTGGCGGTGGGAAGCCTGCAACCTGAGGCTTATGCTTATGGCGTCATTAAAGAGGTGAAAGAAAATGCCGGATTGAACTGGTCATTGGGTACTGTCCATACCATCCTTTATCGATTAGAGCATAAAGGTCTACTCAAATCTGAAATGGGAGGAAGTAGTAGCAAACGAGGCGGAAGAAGTAAAAGGCTTTACAAGCTTAGCGCTCAAGGTTACAAAACCATGGAAGATCTAATGAATGTTAGGCAAGCAATGTGGTCCAAAGTATCGACAAATAACCTGTCCTTTTTCATATAATGAACACCGTTAGACCTCCAAAATTAGCGCAACAATTACTCCGCTACTTCTGTGCAGAAGAATGGCTGGACGAGGTGCTTGGAGATTTACAAGAACAATACATTGACAAAGTAGAAAGCAAAGGAAAATTCAGAGCATCAATAAGTTATTGGTGGCATAGCATTAGGCTTTTGCGCCCTCACATTATTAAAAGAAAACACAGAAGCACCAGAGTTATGATGACAAGAAATCACCTCAAAATCTCTTATCGAAATCTGTCCAAAAACAAAATCTATTCAGCCATTAACATTTTAGGGCTGGCTGTGGGAATCGCTAGTGTCATGTTGATAGGCATTTATGTGAACTATGAGACCTCCTATGATAAGTTCTTTGATGATAGTGATCAGATTAGTCGTATTGCCTTAAACAGGGTTTATCCAGGAAGAGTAAAGACATTTGGCACTTCCTCTATCATGCTTGCCCCCCACCCTAAAGGAAAATTATCCACAAGTAGAAGAAGCTACTAGACTGCACCGATTATTCTTCAATAATGAAATTCAAGTAACACTAGAAGAAAACAATCAAGTTTTTAATGAAACGCGTTTTCTGTTTGCTGACTCTGCTTTTTTTAAAGTCTTTTCGCATGAGTTCGCGCTTGGGAATCCGGAAACGGCTCTCAATGATGTCAATGCAGTAGTAATTTTCGAAACAACTGCCATCAAATATTTTGGTACTACCGATGTGCTCAACAAAACCATCAACGCCAATGGCGGACCACTTCAGGTAAGTGGGGTAATAAAGGATGTTCCTGCCAATTCGCACATTCATTTCGACTTATTGGCTTCTACTTTTGGCCTTGATTTTTTAAATAATGCCATCACCCAAGGGAGTTGGGTAAATCCTTGGGTATATACTTATGTAAAATTAAAAGAAGGTGTTAATGCTAAAACATTTGAAGCTGAGTTACCAGAATTGGTAGAAACTTACGGTGGTGCCAATATTTCTCAGCAATCAGGCGCGGACTGGAAGGCAAAAGGCCATTCATTTGACTACTTTCTTCAACCTATTGAATCAATTCACCTTAATTCGAAATTGGATGTTGAAGTTGAACCGAATAGCGACATGGCCTATGTCTACATTATTTCAATTATTGCCCTAATTATCCTTAGCATTTCCAGTATCAACTTTATCAATTTGTCGATTGCTAGGTCTGCTGAACGAGCTAAAGAAGTTGGAATTAGAAAAGTAATGGGCTCACAACGCGGGGCGTTAATATCTCAATTCTTAACAGAGTCGGTTTTTGTTTGTTTCATTTCCTCAATTATTGCCATTGGTATTGTTTATTTATCTATTCCAAAATTCAATGAGATTTTGGGTACATTTTTAGACTTCAATACTGTACTTCAACCTGTTGCAATCATTGGACTTTTGATATTTACAATTCTGGTCGGGACCATCTCAGGCTTCTATCCAGCTTTAGTAATCTCTGCATTACAACCTTCGTCAGTTTTAAAAGGGAGTTATAAAAATAGCGGAAAGGGAGTTTGGTTGCGCAATAGTTTGATCATCACCCAGTTCGTTATTTCAATTTTTATGATTTCTGGCTCTATCATAGTGAGTCAGCAGATGGACTACTTAGTCAATAAAAATCTCGGATTTGACAAAGAAAATATTTTAGTAATCAGACAAGCAGGAGCAACAGGCAATAACTACAATGCCTTTTTCAATGAAATTTCTCAAATCAGCAGTGTAAAATCAATTGGTAAGACGTTCGCTGTGCCGGGTGACTTTTTAGGAAGTGCAGTATTCCAAGTAAGCAATCCAGAAATCGAAGATGTACGCGTTAATACCGTGACAACTGACCGCACCTATTTTGAGACCATGCAATTTGAAATGGCCTTAGGCAGGAGTTTTGATTCGAACTTTAACGACTCATTGAGTATTGTCATCAATGAAGCTACTGTCCGTTCAATGGGCATTCAAGATCCCATTGGATTAAAGTTCTCAGGAAACAATAATCCAAATGGCCCAAATCCAGAATTCACTATCGTTGGGGTAGTAAAAGACTTTAACTTTTATTCATTGCATTCAGAAGTCAGTCCAATAGTGATTTTTTACGGAGGCAATAACTTTAATTCTAATATCTTAACATTGAGAATTGAAGATACCAATCTAGATCAGACACTAACAACTGTAAAAGAAAAATGGTCTGGATTTTCAGAGCAACCATTAAAATTTTCTTTCTTGGAAACAGAATTAGCAAATCAATACGAATCCGACCAAGCTTCCACTTCAATCTTTGACATTTTCACTTATATCGCCATCATTATGTCTTGCACTGGGCTGTTTGGCTTGGCCACTTATGTTGTGAACCAGCGGAGCAAGGAGATGAGTATTCGCAAAGTATTGGGCGCTTCTTTACCTCATATTATTACTAGTTTCTCCAGAGAATTCTTGATTTTGATAGGTGTTTCATTCCTAATCGGAGCTCCTGTAGCCTATTTTGCTTTGAAGTCTTGGTTAATCAATTTTGCCTATCATGTAAAAATTGGTGTTGGTGGGTTTTTACTTGCCGGTGGAATCACCTTGGCCTTGGTATTTATCACAGTCAGTTACCAGGCCATAAAAGTAGCAATGGTCAACCCAACAAAGACTTTAAGAAGTGAATAGTGATTAGCTGTGAGCTGCAGGCTTCAAGCTTTAGGCTTTAGGCTATAGGCTTTAGGCTTTAGGCTTTAGGCTTCGAGTTAAAAAAGTTAAAAGTCGGAGCATTAAGGCTTAACCTTTCCGTTCATCTACAAAGTCCTTATATTCAAGTAGAGCTATTAAAATTTAACCATGAAAGAAATAATTAAAAAATACAAAGCGCCACAAAAAGGTTCGGGTTGTAATTTCATGGTATTTATTTTTGCAATTCTAGTAATAGCAGGCTACAAAATCCTATATCCATTCATAACTGGAATATTTTAATCTTTGCTCCTTCGCATGGGGCCGTCTGCGCAATGCATGACAATTGTTCAAAACCTAATTTCTTCCTAGATTGAAAAAATAGGAAACACAACAAAAATGAATAAGTTAAAATTTAGTAATGGTGATGAAATAGATGCCATTGGCCTGGGCACCTGGAAATCTGATAAGGCCGAAATTTATCAGGCAGTAAGGGATGCAATCAAAATTGGTTACCGACACATTGATTGTGCTTGGATTTACTTTAATGAAGCCGAAATAGGGACGGCTTTGAAAGACGCTATGGCTGCGGGCGATGTCAAAAGAGAAGATTTATGGATCACCTCAAAACTTTGGAATAGCTTCCATGCTCCAGAAGATGTCGAGAAAGGCTTGAATGAAACACTCATGGCTCTGCAACTCGATTATTTGGATTTGTATTTAATTCATTGGCCTGTCGCAACAAAAAGCGGAGTTGTCTTTCCTGAAACCGCCAACGATTTTATCCCAATTAATGCAATGCCCATACATAGAACATGGCAAGCAATGGAGGCCCTTTTTAATAAAGGACTCATCAGACATATTGGAGTTTCAAACTTCAATATACCTAAACTCAAAAAACTCAAACAAACTGCCAGAATTCAACCTGAAATGAATCAGGTAGAATCTCATCCGCTATTGGCGCAACCTGAATTACTTGAATACTGCCAACAAAACGACATTCACTACACTGCCTACTCACCCTTAGGATCTCGAGATCGCGGCCCTGAAATGAAAGCAGAAGAAGAACCTGATTTGTTTGAAAACCCAACTATTAAAAGAATTGCTGCTAATCACAATGTTCATTCGGCAGAAATTTTAATAAAATGGGCAGAAGGGCGCGGGACTTCTGTAATTCCAAAGTCCGTCAATCCAGAGAGAATGAAGAAAAATCTCGAGGCGGCTAACATCCAATTGTCTGAAGATGATATTATGGCCTTAAGCAGATTAGACATGGATTATAGGTATATCAATGCCAAATTTTTTGAACGTGTCGGGGGACCCTATACTGCTCATTGGGTTTGGGAACAATAATTACTAGCCAATAAAAAACCCCGAACAAGTTCGGGGTTTGTAAAGCAGAAATCTTTAATTTTTAAATTATGCTTTTCTTACATCAACAGCATTGATGCCCTTTTTACCTTCTTCTGTTTCGAAAGTAACCTTGTCTTCTTTTCTAATTTCATCTACTGTCCCTGACACGTGAACAAAGAATTCTTCTCCTGTTTCATCATCAATAACAAAGCCAAAGCCCTTGTCATCTAGAAAAAATTTTACGGTACCGTTTCTCATTGTAATTTGTTATTAGTAAAATATTATAATCGATTTAGTCAAATTTAACGAAGGCAAAAGCAATTTGTTACCTTAGACTTATCTAACTCATTATGAAAACGTTATTTATTGTACGTCATGCAAAATCGAGCTGGAAGGATGCTTCTCTTTCTGACTTCGATCGCCCATTGAATAAAAGAGGTAAAAGAGATGTGCCTGATATGGGGCTCCGACTGAAAGCTCTAAATATTCTTCCGGATTTAATTATCTCCTCACCTGCCAATAGAGCACTCACTGCCGCCAAGGGAATTGCTGAAAAAATTGGATATCCTCTCAAAAGTATTGTGGGAAATGATGTACTCTACCATGCAGGGAGTAGGAGCATTATCAAATTTATCGCGGCTACTGACGACAAGCATGATAGCCTAATGATTTTTGGCCACAACCCCGGATTCACTTATTTGATCAATGATCTCAGTGACTTTTACTTGGGCAACCTGCCAACTACAGGGGTTTTCGCAATTGAATTTGATGTAAATTCATGGCAGGACTTGCAAAAAGCCAAGGGGAGAAAAATAATGTATGATTATCCAAAATCTATAGGGACGAGAAATTTATGAAGTATAAAAAATCACAAATTGGATGGTTAGTAATTGGAACACTCGCCCTAATCACTTTTTTCCTCTATTTAGCATACGCAAATCAATGGGGAGATAGTCCACTGACTTTTATTCCATTTGTCTTAATAGCCGCACTATTTTTATTTCTCTGCTGCTTGTTCTACCAACTAACTATCGAATTAGACGGAGGAGCGCTCAAGCTGACTTATGGAATTGGTTTAATTAAATTCAAATTTAGAATAGATGAATTTGAACGGGCTGAGGTCATAAAAACGCCATGGCAATATGGAATTGGTATCAGGGTAACTCCAAAAGGCATGCTCTACAATATTCAAGGCTCAAAAGCTGTTTTGATAAAGTTTAGTAGTGAGGAGAAAAATAAATCAATCATGATAGGTTCCCAAGAGCCATTCCAGCTAAAAGAGGCCATAGAAAAAAACATCAAAAATTAATTACGTACTGCTTGAATTGAAACAATGCTGAAATTCTTTAGAAAAATTAGACAAAAAATGCTGACTGAAAATAAATTCAGGAAGTATTTCCTTTATGCCATTGGAGAGGTTATTCTTGTGGTCATTGGAATTCTAATAGCGTTTCAGATTAATAATTGGAATGCCCATAACCTATTAATTGAGAAAGAAATTAACCATCTTATCGGGATAGAAAATGATTTAAAAACAAATGTTGAAATTTTTGAAAATTTAATAGATAAGGAAAGTAGAATAATCGAACAGATTGATTTACTACTGAACGCAATTGATGAAAAGGCACCTTATACCATTGATTTCAGTCTCAATCTACAACAGGTTAAAGGAATTGAAGAAATCGAGATCATTTCGACTGGATTTAATTCCTTAAGTGCTTTTGGTATTGACAATATTAGGTCCGATAGTTTGCGATCTGAGATCGTGTTATTATTTGATCATAGTTATCCAAATCAGCAAAGTTTATTTCATGACCTCGGTCGTATGCATCATGAATCTCATGTTATCCCTATGATGCTTAAGCATTTCACAAATGGAGAGAGCTCTAGACCCATTCCGAACAATTATCAACAACTTCTACAGAATAACGAATTTGTCAGTATGCTCGGTACGAGAGCTAATGTGAAAAAGGCCTTAATAGATAGAATAGAAAAATTGATAGAAAATTCAAATACATTGAGTTTACATATTCAAAATGAATTAGAAAAAATTTCGAAAGACTGACAATGTGTATAGACCACCAAAATAGCTCATACAGAAAATCGTTTTGAAACATTCGGCATAAACCACAAAAAACCTATGAAAAAGCTACTATACTGCTCATTTATCTTATTAATCCTTGTCTCATGTGCAGGGGAAAAAACTGCAGGGACCAGCAAATTTGATTTTGATGGCATCGATTTATCCATAAAACCAGGAGATAATTTTTTTAACCATGTAAATAAAAACTGGTATGATAATGCAGTTATCGCAGACGACCAATCAGGTGTTGGTGCGTATAGCTTCCAAAACATCCCTCAGAAAAAGCTGCTAGAAAGCATTTTAGAAGAAGTATCTGCTGAGACACATGAAAAAGGGAGCGCTGATCAGATGGTTGGAGATTTTTATAGCTCAGGAATGAATACGGAGTTGATCAACCAACGTGGTTTTGAACCCATTCAACCTTTGCTTGACCAAGTAAATTCAATTAAGACAAAAACGGAAATGATGCAATTTGTGGCTAACGAGTTCAAGTCTGGAAACGCCTCATTGATCAGTATGGGTGTTTCTCCAGACAATGAAAATAGTAAAGTCAACATGTTGCATTTTGGTCAAACCGGTTTGGGATTACCAGACCGCGATTATTATTTTAAAACAGATGCCTCTACGCTTGAAATCCAAAAGGCATACAAATCCTATTTGACAAAGCTATTTACACTAACAGGAAATAACAATGCAGCGCAGCATACTGCTACTGTTTATGGAATTGAAGAGCGATTAGCAGGAGCGCATAAAACACGCATTGAAAGAAGAAATGTAAAAGCCAACTATAACAAGCTGGCAGTTTCAGATTTAAGTAAAAATCAAAGGAATATAGGTTGGAACAATTTGCTTAAAAATTTAGGTGCTGAAGCTGATCATGTAGATATCCGTCAACCCGCCTATTACGATAAGTTGAATGAGATGCTTAAAACTGTTGCCTTAGCTGATTGGAAGAGCTATTTAAAAGCGAATATCTTGACCAATTATGCTGATATCTTAAGTGAGCCTTTTGAAAAGGCTGCCTTCGAATACGCTAAAGTGATATCCGGACAAGCAGTCCAAAATACACGAGCCCAAATTATGGTCCAGAAGGTGGACAGGCAACTAGGCTTTGCACTTGGAAAAATATACGTAGCGAGACATTTTGACGAAGCTGCAAAAAAGAGGGTATTGGATCTGGTAAACAACCTGCAGAAAGCGTTTGAAACTAGAATCGATCAACTTGATTGGATGAGTGACATCACAAAAGTGGAGGCCAAAAAGAAATTGTATACCATTACCAAGAAGATAGGCTATCCAGATGTTTGGAGAGAATACGGTGACGTAACCATAGACAAAGACAAGTACTTTGAGAATGTAGTGGCCCTGAGACAAGGCAACTACCAATACGGATTAGATAAGCTGGATAAAGCACCTAACAAAGATGAGTGGGGTACAACACCATCTACAGTAACAGCCTACTATAATCCTTCGGGAAATGAAATTGTATTCCCAGCGGGAATTTTGCAGTTTCCTTATTTTGATTTAGAAGCTGATGATGCCATAAATTATGGTGGCATAGGAATGGTCATTGGCCATGAACTCACCCATGCATTTGACGACCAAGGTGCTCAATTTGATAAGGATGGAAACGTAAAAAACTGGTGGACAGAGGAAGATTACGAAAAATTCAAAGCCAAAACACAATTGGTGGTTGATAGATACAGCTCTTATACAGTTTTAGACGGTTTGCATCTGAAAGGAGCATTAACACTTGGCGAAAACACAGCGGATAATGGTGGAATTTCGATTGCTTATGATGCCTTTAAATTAACAGAACAAGGAAAGAGCAATGCAAAAATTGGTGGATATACAGGAGACCAGCGTTTCTTTTTATCCATTGCCCGAATTTGGAGGGTGAAAACACGTGATGCCTATTTACGCAATTATGTCAAGACCAATTCACACTCTCCTCCGATGTGGCGAGTAAACGGACCATTAATGAATTTCACTCCGTTTTATGAAGCATTTGATGTGCAACCAGGTGATGATAATTATAAACCTGTAGAAGAAAGAATTAAGATTTGGTAGAAGCTGTGCTTGAGCGCGTTTGCAACGCAATTCCAAATGTTACTGTATTGTATTTAATCAGAGTCCACGCTGTGTGACTCTAATTGGTATCGTATAATGGGATTTTAAAGAATAAACTCGCTCATGTCTTTGTCCTCGACAAGACTAGCTAATCTCTCAGTAACCAGTTCTTTGGTAATTGCCACTTTAGCATTAGCAGGAATCTTATCAGGAATATCAAAAAGGATATCATTCAATAATCGGCTCATTACAGTATGTAATCTTCTTGCTCCAATGTTCTCGACTTCTGCATTGATTTTAAAAGCCAAGTTGGCCAATTCATGCAATGAGGCATCATCAAATTCAAGAGACACATCTTCTGAAGCCAATAAAGCTTCATACTGTTTAGTCAGGGCATTCTTGGGCTCCTTTAAGATGCGGTAAAAGTCATCTTTTGTCAAGTTGTCCAATTCTACTCTGATCGGGAATCGACCTTGTAATTCTGGAATTAGATCAGAAGGTTTTGAGACATGGAATGCACCAGCAGCCACAAACAGAATATGGTCCGTATTTACTACACCATGCTTGGTGCTCACGGCAGATCCTTCAACAATTGGCAATAAGTCTCGCTGCACCCCTTCACGGCTTACATCTGGCCCACTACCTCCTTTGCTGCTTCCTGCAATCTTATCCACTTCATCAATAAAGATGATGCCCGTATTTTCTGTTTTTGAAATGGCTTCTTCCTTCACTTCATCCATATCGATGAGTTTAGCACTTTCTTCCTCCAACAATAACTTCTTGGCTTCGCCAATAGTCACTTTTCTCTTTTTGGTTTTCTTGGGCATCATGTTCCCAATCATGTCCTGAAGGTTCATCATGGATGCTTCGTCCATGCCACCACCTACCATGCCCATTGGACTGCTATTGGCACTGATAGAAATTTCAATTTTACGCTCATCAATCTCACCAGACCTAATTTTTTGCCTGAATCTTTCACGTGTTTTTTCATTCAACTCAGAATCTGACATCTTTTGGGCATCACCATTCTCCAAAGTTGTAGATGGGTTAACCGGGGCATTATTTCTGATAGGAGGAATCAACGCATCAAGAATTACAGACTCAACCGCCTCTTCAGCCTTCTCTTTTACTCCGTCTTTTTTATTGTGGCTCACCAAACTCACGGCTTGTTCAACAAGGTCACGCACCATGCTCTCTACATCTCTGCCTACATAACCTACTTCTGTAAACTTTGAAGCCTCCACTTTAATAAATGGAGCATCCGAGATCTTTGCCAATCTCCTGGCAATTTCTGTTTTACCCACACCAGTAGCACCAATCATCAGGATGTTGTTTGGAACAATCTCCTTTTGCATGTCTGACTGAACATGCATTCTCCTCCACCTATTTCTCAAGGCAATGGCCACGTTCTTTTTGGCATCATTCTGACCGATAATGTATTTATCAAGTTCAGCGACGATCTGTTTCGGAGTTAAATATCCCTTTTCTAACATCTTAATTCTTTTTCTTGACTAAACCACTTAAATCAGTGTTTAGCTGTATTACATTACTACCTCCAGCAGTATGATAAAGTGCTCTCGCATAAGAGAACTCGAATCTCTTAATTTTCATCATAAAGCCAAAGGAAAAGCCCACCCCTCCTGAGGCAGCTTCCATTTTTAATTCTTGTCTTAACAAATGATTATACCCAACTCTCAACTGAAAACGCTCATCAATTATTATTTCAGTTCCAAAAACAAGTCTTCTAAAGATCTCATCTCCAAGACCTGGCTCTTCGTTCGCACCACTTACCGAGCTTGATGGATCATAGAATGTAGCATCATCTCTTATCAAGTTCCTTGCTGTTAAGGAGAACCTCAGCGGCATGTCTTGTGGTTTATAGGTCACTCCTAGTTGTACATCCAATGGTAATTTACTCGCACTTTCTTCTGAGTAATCAGACATTACAAAGCCGAGATTCTTTACAGTCATTCCTACTGTCAAGTCTCTTTCAGGATGTTTGAAAGTGCTTCCAAAATCAAACAAAAGCGCACTCGCGTTAAAACCCGATATATCAGAAACAGCTAACTTCATTGATGAGCCAACACTAAATGCGCCAAACTGTTTTGAATGTGTCAGTGAAAAGGCATATTCAGCAACATTAAATGTCCCTAATGGAAATCCAACGTCATCGTACTGTTCAAATTCACCATAGTCCATATAACTAAGGTTTGCTGTCCAGACGCCTAATTTTTCAAATTCTCTTGAATAGGTTACTGAATATTGACTGATATCGGCAAAATAATCCAGCCAATTAACTACTAATCGGTTGTTCCATTCCGAATTAGCAAATGCCGGATTAGAAGTGACCATTGCTGGGTCATCAAACCCCGAAGTTATATTGACACCTCCCAATGCGCTCAATCTTGCATTGGCTGGAATATTCAAGAATTCAAAAGCCCTTTGTCCACCCAATTGTGCTTTAACCATATTTGGTAGGCAAAGCAGAAGAGCAAATAGCACGTTTCGAAAAACTTTTAGAGTATCATCAAAAATACTCCCCTGCCCCTGAAGGGGAGAAAGTAAAGTCCCCTTTAGGGGATTTAGGGATAAATTTTTCGAACCTCCAATACTCGAATTCATCAAATCATTTTAATGATAACTTATAAAGTTAGATTGAATTTGAATCTTCTACCACAAATTTCATGGCGCCGGCAATTTTCTTTTCATTTAATGCCAATTCTAATACCTCATCAGCTTTTTCAACATAATTAATTTTGAGGTCTTTGGTGTAGCGTCCATTGATTTCGAGAATGTCTTTCTCATTCCTCTTACTCATGATCAGCTCCTTGATACCAGCCCTTCTTGCTGCCAAAATCTTTTCCTTGATGCCACCTACAGGTAAAACAGATCCTCTCAAGGTAATTTCACCAGTCATAGCCAATTTATCTTTGACCTTTCTTTGTGTGAATAACGAAGTGATGGCTGTCAACATGGTGATTCCTGCAGAAGGACCATCTTTTGGCACGGCACCCGCTGGCACATGAATATGTAAATCATACTTTTCAAATACCCTATGATCAATACCATAAACCTCAGATTTAGATTTGAGGTAAGAAAGCGCTGCAATTGCTGACTCTTTCATAACATCCCCCAACTGCCCTGACAAGGTCAGCTTCCCTTTTCCTCTGCTTAAGTTCGACTCGATAAATAGTATCTCACCTCCAACAGAAGTCCAAGCCAAGCCAGTAACTACTCCAGCTACCTTGTTATTAGCATAAGTCTCTTTGTCAAAAATTTCAGCGCCCAATACTTTTTCAACGTATTCTGGAGTCACTTTTTTAGCATACTCCTCTTCCATCGCAATAGACTTAGCACTCCCTCTTACAATCGAACCAATTCTTCTTTCAAGGTTTCTAACACCGGATTCTCGTGTATAGCCATCAATTACTTTAGCGATCACCTTTTTGTCAAAGGTCAAATCTTTCGCCTTTAAGCCATGTTCTTCCTTTTGTTTTGGGATCAGGTGCTTCTTAGCTATTTCTACCTTTTCCTCAAGCGTATATCCTGAAACTTCAATGATCTCCATTCTGTCCCTCAATGCCGGTTGAATGGTATCCAAAGAGTTAGCTGTTGCTATAAATAGCACCTTTGATAAATCGTATTCTACTTCTAAATAATTATCTGTAAACTCTCTATTTTGCTCAGGGTCTAACACCTCTAATAAAGCCGATGATGGATCACCTCGAAAGTTCGAATTCACTTTATCAATTTCATCCAATACAAAAACTGGATTAGACGATTTAGCCTTTTTAATATTTTGAATCACCTTACCGGGCATGGCACCAACATATGTTTTTCTATGTCCACGAATTTCTGCTTCATCATGGACTCCACCTAAAGACATTCTGACATATTGTCTGCCTAATGCTTTCGCAATTGACTTACCCAATGAAGTTTTACCAACTCCTGGAGGGCCATATAAACAAAGTATCGGTCCTTTCAAATCCTTTTTAAGCTTCAATACCGCTAAGTACTCTAAGATGCGGTCTTTTACTTTTTCTAAGCCAAAATGATCTGCATCAAGTACCTTCTTTGCCTTTTTCAAGTCAAGGTCATCAATGGAATAATCTTGCCAAGGAAGTTCTACCATTAACTCAGCATAGTTCATGGCGATTGGGTATTCAGCCGCCATTGGATTCATCCTTAAGATCTTGTCCAACTCCTTGTTAAAATGATCGCCCACTTTCTGAGGCCAAATCTTCTTGGAGCCTTTTAATCTAAGTTCTTCAACTTCTCTTTCCGGGCCATCTTCACCAAGTTCATCTTGAAGTACTCTCATCTGCTGCCTCAAGAAATAGTCTCTTTGCTGCTGATCGATGTCCGTATGTACTTTATTCTGAATTTCCTGCTTCAATTCTAACATTTGAAACTCTTTCATCATGTGTTCCAAAAGGCTTGTAGCCCTTTCTACTCCATCATGAATTTCGAGAAGATTCTGCTTCTCTTTGGCCTCTACATTGATATTTGAAGATAAGAAGTGCACTAAAAAACTAGGCTTTGCAATGTTGTCAAGCGCTATCTGTGCTTCTTTAGGGATTTCAGGATTCAGCTTCATAATCTTATGTGCTGTATCTCTAATCGACTGAATTAAAGCTTTTACTTCTTTGGTAGACCTTTTGGGGAAGTTTTCCTTCAACAAATGTACTTTAGCCGTCATATAAGGAGTTTCAGAAGTGAATTCATCCACTTCAAAACGCCTTTTACCTTGTATGATTATGGTAGTATTGCCATCCGGAAGCACAATCATTTTCACAATCTTTGCTACCGTACCAATCCTAAATAAATCACCTGTTGTCGGCTCTTCAATCTTTGGGTTTTTCTGCGCAAGCACCCCAATAATCTTATTCCCTTTATAAGCCTTCTTAACAACTTTTATGGACTTCTGTCTACCTACCGTTATGGGTATTAGCACACCAGGAAAAAGCACTGTATTTCTTACGGCTAAAATTGGTAATTCACTAGGTAAACTACTTTCATTTATTTCCTCATCATCCTCAGGAGTGATGATTTGTATTAATTCTCCTCCTTCTTCCTCCTCAACCTCGTTGGCCAACATGGTTTGAATTAGCTGACTATCTATATCCATATATCTTTAGTGCCACATTGACACGTTTAAACCTTAAAAAAAGTATGTTGCATAAATTGCAAGTGTTATGCCAAACAACTTAGTGGCAGAGTTCGTATTTAAAATGTAACCTAAAAAGGCTACTTTCTAATTAATTCATATAGATTTAAAATTATAAATATGAATAAATCCTTGCGGTTAATAATACTGCTTCTTATCTGCTGCATATCTACCGCTGACGGTCAAATTTTTAAAAAGAGACAAGCCCGAAAATTAGCCGCAACCAGTGACTCTAGTGCTATTGAAGTAATTGAGTTAGACTTTCCTAATATCCAGGCAGCTACATCTAACGCTTTAGTTTATTATCAGAATCAAAAGCAACTTGACGAAATAGAAAGGCTTGACAGAGAAGAAAATTGGGAGGAGCTCTACCCTATTCTACGTGATTATGTCAATAATTTTGGGGTTCGAAATTTCGCCTACCAAACCTACCTTGTTTGGCGTTTGGCAAAACTCACTGAAGTCTTAGTGTCTGAAGAGGCATCTAAATCTTTTTATCGTATTGTATTAAAGCACCACAGAGAGGGACTTGACATTGCTACTATCACGAAGCGTTATGAAGGAATAAATGGCGCCAGTACCGACAACTATGTTCCTTTAGAGTTCTATTATCAACTAGTCGAGTTTAGAAAACAAGTAGACACATTGCGTCCAGCTCGAGGTGTGCTCATGAGCATGGGCAGGGTAATTAATTCGAAAGATGACGATTACGCACCCTCAATAGCTACTAACGATAGTACGCTATTGTTTACCTCCAAAAGAAATTCAAGGAGTGATGGATTCGATAAAATCATTAATGAAGACATTTTCATTGCAACTAAAGAGAAATATTGGACTAAAGCTGAGGCCATGAGTAAGATCAATACCCGTTACAATGAAGGCTCTGCAACAATGACCAAAGATGGTAAAACATTGTATTTCTCTAGGTGTGGTTCTCCTGATGGATTTGGAAATTGCGACCTCTATTTCTCCCATTACCAAGGCGACTCAGCTTGGTCAGAACCAGAAAACATGGGTGGTTGGATCAACTCAGATGGCTGGGATTCTCATCCTACATTATCACATACTGAAGACACACTCTACTTCTCCTCTGATCGCAGTGAAGGCTTTGGGCTAGCCGATATTTATTATACTTATCTAAATTCAAATGATCGATGGGCTATCCCGCAAAACCTTGGACCAATTATTAATACCAGAGGGAATGAAGTAAGTCCTTTTTTCCATCCAAAATACCAAGTACTCTATTTTAGTAGCAACGGTCAAATCCTCAATTTTGGAGATTATGACATTTACAAAGCCAATAAAATGGATGAGAATAAATGGAGTGAGCCTGTAAATATTGGCCCCTTGGTCAATGGTCCTGGGACTGAGTTTTATTTCTCAATAGACAGGCAATCCAGCGACATCTATTATTCTAGGTCTAAGGAGGAAAGCATGGTGGATTTAGACCTCTATTCTTTTCCATTACCAATGGGAGGTCAGCCTTTAGCCACAACACGGTTTTCGGGGGTTTTAACGGATACAGATGGTAATCCAATGAAAGGTATTGTAGCTGTAATTGATTTGGAAGAAGGCATAGAAGTTGCCCCTAAATTTTTAAGGGCCGATGGAACATTTGATTTTGATTTGATTAATGAACGAAACTATCTCCTCGTAATTCAGGGTAATGACTTCTTTAGAATTGAAGAACTATTTTTCCTTGAAGGGGATACAGATTTTGAAGGTACAACAGAGCGCGTTTCAGGTAAAATTGAATTCTCATCTATTGAGTTTGAGAATGGTAAGGGCGACATTTTAGTTGAAATGGAGCCTGATCTTAATAAGCTGGTGAATTTCCTTTTGGACAACCCTAACTTTAAAATTAATATTTCAGGTCATACGGATTCAAGCGGTGCTGCGGAGCTCAACTTGTCCCTTTCTCAAAAGAGAGCTGATGCCATAAAAGACTATATCTCGCTGCGCGGTGGTATAGGAGCAGATAGAATAACAGCCATTGGTTATGGGAGTCAAAAACCGATAGTAATGAATGAAGTTACAGCCGATGACAAAAGACTCAACAGAAGGGTTGAATTTGAAATTTACCGTGATGATAGCGAGTACGATGAGCTGCTCAAGATGCTGAACCTCAGCCTGGATAATACCAATAAAAAAGGAAAAGGTAATTAAGCCCTTTAAAGCCCGAAAAGCTTTAAGATATCATTGCCCAATACGAATACCATTAATCCAAGAATGATGACCATCCCTACTTTCTGAGCGTTTTCCAAAAACTTATCTGAAGGTGCTTTTCCTGAAATGATTTCATACATCAAAAACGTCACATGACCGCCATCTAGCGCCGGAATTGGCAACAAATTCATGAATGCCAGTACCATTGAAAGAAAGCCCAGTATGTAAAGGAATCTACTCCAATCCCATGTTTTCGGGAAAAAATTTACGATACCAATCGGGCCACTCATGCTTCTGGCAGAAACCTCGCCCGTAAACATCTTCCCCATCGCTTTGGCATTAAGAATTACAGAGCTAAATGCCTGACCTGTACCTCGCGTTACAGCCTCGCCAAATCCATATTGTCTGGTTGAATATTCAAGAACATCGCGCATAAAGAACCCAAGCGTTGAATCAGCACTTATAGGTGCATCTACAGAAATGGTCTCATTCCCATTTCTAAGTAATTCTACTTGAATTGATTGACCAGCATAAGGGGAAATTGCAGCTTTGACTTGATCAAAGTATTGAATTTCTACATTTCCAATCCTTGTTATTCGGTCACCAACTTGACCTCCAGCAGCTTCAAAAGGAGAATCCTCTGAAAACAGACCAATTTCGAATGGCCTTCTATGACTCAAAAAGTTCAATTCAAATTCTTCATCATTCAGGTTATTGATGAAGCCTCTAGGAACAGGAATATCAAAAACTTCGCCATTCCTATCTACTGTCCATGAGCTATTAGATTCTAATAGTAAATCTCCACCCCAAATATCTCTTTCTTCAATATAATCCTCACCACTAAGCTTAATAATCTTATCTCCTGTCTGAAAACCTACTTCTTGCGCCAATTCACCAGCTACAACACCGTGTTCTTTAACAATGTCACTTGACCAATAAGTCTCGCCATTGATATAGGTTAAGGCAACAAATGCAATAATACCCGCAGCTACATTGACGATGATTCCGCCTAGCATAACAATCAGTCGTTGCCAGGCTGGTTTTGACCTGAATTCCCATGGTTTAGGGTCTTGGGCCATAGTCTCTTTATCCATGGATTCATCCATCATACCAGATATTTTGACAAATCCTCCTAAGGGAATCGCGCCAAGACCATATTCAGTCTCGCCTCTTTTAAAGCCAAAAATCTTTGGAGGAAACCCAATAAAAAATTTCTCCACCTTCATCCCAAAATACTTTGCAGCAATCATATGACCTGCTTCATGTATTCCTACCAAAATTGAAAGCGCAAGTACAAGTTGCGCTATCTGTACAATAGTCTCCATCAATTAATATATTCTAGTGCTTTAATTCTTGTTTCTTTATCCGTTCGGACATAGTCCTCATACGAAGGACTTTTCAAAAAAGATATATTGTTCATACAATGTTCGACAACATCTGACATTTGCAGAAACCCAACTTCATCTTTTAGGAAACTACTTACTGCTATTTCATTAGCTGCATTTAATACACAAGGCATATTACCGCCTTGATTCATCGCTTCATATGCCAACCCCAAATTCCTGAATGTATCCAAATCAGGTTGTTCAAAAGTCAAAGCCGGGTAATCCATGAAATTGAATCGGTCAAAATCGGTCTTGTATCTTTCTGGATAAGTCAAGGCAAATTGGATTGGTAATTTCATGTCCGGCAATCCCATTTGGGCTTTCATACTACCATCTTCAAACTGTACAATTGAATGTACAATTGATTGGGGATGTACGATAACATCTATCTGACTTGCCTTCAATCCAAATAGCCATTTGGCCTCAATCACTTCTAATCCTTTATTCATCAAAGAAGCAGAATCGATTGTAATCTTCGCGCCCATTTCCCAATTCGGGTGCTTGAGTGCTTGTTCTTTTTTAACGGTCTTAAGGAAGTCCATCTTCTTTCCTCGGAAAGGACCCCCAGAAGCAGTCAAATAAATTTTCTCGATTGCATTATCAAATTCTCCAATTAGACATTGAAAAATTGCTGAATGTTCTGAATCAACAGGATAAATATTTACTCCTTTTTCTGCTGCAAGCTGAGTTATCAACTCACCAGCCACTACAAGAGTTTCTTTATTAGCAAGTGCAATACTCTTGCCGCTTTCGATTGCTTTGATGGTAGGTGTTAATCCTGCATAACCGACTAGCGCGGTTAGTACCAAGTCAACATCATCCATTTGAACTACTGCGTTCAATGAATTGGCTCCAGCATAGACTTTAATGTCCAGAGAGTCCAAAGCATCAAAAACTGTTTGATAATGGTCTTCATTTACAATCACTACAGCGTTTGGCTTGAACAATTGTGCCTGACTTATCAATAACTGGTAGTTGTTTTGAGCCGTAAGGACTTCCACTTCAAACCTATCAGGATGTGCTGAGATTACCTCTAAAGCCTGAGTTCCTATTGAACCAGTCGACCCTAAAATTGCGATTTTTCTTTTCTGTGATGCTTCCAATTGTGACTATTGCGCAAATTGTGTTAATACATTTGCCATTTTTCTGTCATTAGATAAACGAGGCACTTTATTCTGCCCTCCTAATTTTCCTTCTGATTTCATGTAATCTCTAAAGGCATCTCGTTTGAGCATTACCACCTTCAGGTCTGCAAGAACACTTCCTTTGATCAAATCATCGTAGTAAGTATTCAATTTTTGAAGCTGCAAATTTAGTTCTTTTTCAAAGGCCTGCAAGTTGTGCGGTTGGTTTGCAAATTCGATGAACCATTCGTGCAGGGGTAAGCCTGCATCTGGAGTTACTTGAGGCGCTACAGTAAACTCAACCAATTGTACTTCAGGAAAGGAAGCAACGGTATTCTTCATTGATTTCTCAACCTCTTCACCAATCACATGCTCTCCAAATGCTGAGATAAAATGTTTTATTCTACCCGAAACAATAACTCTGTACGGATCCTTAGAGACAAATTTTATAGTGTCACCTATGGAATACCCCCATAAGCCTGCATTACTATTAATTATCAAGGCATAATTAACACCAATTTCAACCTCTTCAATTGACAATCTTGTTGGACGTTCCTCAAAATACTCATCAGCAGGGATGAACTCATAAAAAATACCGCTATCAAGCAGCAGCAACATTCCTTCATCAAACTGTGAATCTTGATAAGCTATGAATCCTTCTGATGCAGGGTACAATTCAATAGAGTCTATTTTTTTTCCAATGGTTTTGTATAATTTTTCACGATATGGCTCAAAATTCACTCCTCCATAGACAAAAAGTTCAAAATTGGGGAAAACATCTTTGATTTGCTTTCCTGTTTTTTCTGTGATTTTGTCAAAATACATTTGTACCCAAGGTGGAATTCCCGAAATAAGACTCATGGGCTGCCCCACTGTTTCGGCTACAATCTTATCCACCTTTTCTTCCCAATCTTCTATGCAATTGGTTTCGTAAGAAGGCAACTGGTTTGTTCTTAAAATTGCGGGCACGTGATGGTTTGCAATTCCAGATAGTCTGCCTGTATTTATCCCTGCAGTTTGGTATGTTTCGGGACTACCAGAAAGGAATATTAGTTTTCCATCTAAGAACTTGGCTTTGCCAGTTTGTGCTACATAACTAAGTAAAGCGTCTCTTGCACTATTGATATGATTAGAAATCGAATCTTTTGTTATTGGGATAAATTTTGTACCCGACGTAGTACCTGAAGTTTTTGCAAAGTAGGCTGGTTTTCCCTTCCATAGCACATCAGATTCTCCAGCAATTATTCGCTCTACATAAGGTCTTAGTTCCTCGTAATCTCTTACTGGAACTTCCTTACGGAAATCATCATAATTTTTGATTCCACCAAAGCCATGGTCTTTACCAAAAGCAGTGGCACTTGCGCCATCAATAATGGATTTAAAAACCTTCCGTTGTGAAATTTCAGGGTTTAGAGACCATTTTTTCTGTTGGTTAGCAATGTATCCAGCTAAAGGCTTGCTCAAAAATGACCGTATTCCCATATCTAACAAAGATAGTTTTTTTGAACTTTCTTAAAGACCTAATTGAAAATTATGTGCCTTATTTTCAATTGGCCTTTAACCTTAATTAACAATTTTTATATCACCCTAAAGGTCGTATCCACGTATGTTTGTTATAGGGCAAAGATGAAGGCCATTTACAACCGTAAAAAAATACAAAATGAAGAGTACTGCTAAATTTATCTCACTTGCTTTTATAGCCGGAGTTCTAGGTGCATTTATGTTTCAGGAATTTTTTAGTACCCCAGCGACTAACGTAATTAGGGAGGCACCAGCTCAATATACAAATGCCAATTATGAGCCGAAAGTAAGTAATACTGGGGCACCCGCCTTTGCTGCCCCTGAAAATTTTAGAGAAGCAGCTGCCAACTCAATCAGCAGCGTTGTCTATATTAAAAACATCCAAACCAACCAGAGAAGTTACTCTTTTATGGATCAATTTTTTGGTAGAAGTAGTGGAAATAGAGAAGGAAATGATGTTGTTACGGGCTCGGGTTCAGGAGTAATCTATTCTTCAGATGGTTACATTATCACTAACAATCATGTAATAGAAGGCGCCAAAGAAATTCAAGTAATGCATGAGAAGAGGACCTATACAGCCAAATTAGTGGGGACGGATCCAACCTTAGACATTGCAGTACTTAAAATTGACATTACAGGTTTACCTGCAATTAAAGTAGCCAAAAGTTCAGATGTGGCGATTGGGGATTGGGTACTTGCTGTAGGCAATCCTTTTAACCTTACCTCTACAGTTACTGCCGGTATTGTATCTGCCATAGGAAGTGAAACTACTTCAATACGAGAAAATTTTCCTATTGAACTTTATATCCAAACTGACGCAGCAATTAACCCAGGAAATAGTGGAGGAGCATTAGTAAACACGGCTGGTGAATTAGTGGGAATAAATACTTCGATTATTTCTAGAACTGGATCATATGCTGGGTATGGCTTTGCCGTTCCTTCTGATGTGGTAATCAAAGCAGTCGAAGATTTGAAGAAATATAAATTTGTTCAAAAGGCATTTATAGGAGCAGAGATCTTGGACATCAATGATGTAATCGCTCGTGAAGAGGGGTTAAAAGATTTGACAGGAGTATTCATTGAATCGGTCAAAAAGGGCAGTGCAGCAGATGAAGCAGGTTTAGAATCCGGTGATGTAGTTCTAAAAATCAACGACAATGCGATTAATAGTAAGGCAGCTTTTGACGAAACTTTGAGCGCAATGTCTCCTGGCGATAAGGTAAGTATTGTATTCAATAGAAATAGAAGAATCCTTGAGTCGCAACTGACGTTAGAAAACGTTTTTGGAAACACAGATATCCTTGATGAATCTTCAGGCTTGAGTGAAGAAGATATTTATTTCTCTAATTTTCTAGGTGCAGAATTAAGAAAGTTAACGCAAGCAGAGCTGGATAAATACAACCTTAAGTATGGTGTTAAGATCACCAAGATCGACCAAAAGACAGGCTTTCTTCGTCAGTTAGATGATTTAAAAGAAGGACAGATTATAACAGCCATCAATAGACGTTATGCATCAGATCCATCAGCCGTGGCCAATTATATTGAACAGTATTCTGGAAGAATTTACATTGACATTATCGACAGCAAAGGAAGGACAGAGACGATAAAATACATTTTCAGATAAATCTGATTAAAAAATTATCAGACAGATTTCATTCTCATCTTTTTCTTCAATCCCTGGATTTGCTCAGAAAATTTAGAATCAACATCCATCGCATCACTTACAGATTGAACTGCGTGTATAACGGTTGAGTGATCACGTCCTCCAAAGTGGTAACCAATTGATTTTAGAGAATGGTTAGTGTATTCTTTACAGAGGTACATTGCTACTTGACGTGCAATGACAATTTCTTTTTTACGTGTTTTGTCTTTCAATTCAGCAACCGTAATATGAAAATGCTCACCTACCGTTTTTTGAATGTAATCAACCCCTACTTCAGACTCTATATCGTGTACTATATTCTTGAGTGTCTGTTTGGCCAACTCCAAATTAATCTCAGTCTTATTTAGCGTACCGTGTGCAATTAAAGAAATCAGTACGCCTTCTAATTCACGTACGTTTGTATCTACACTATAAGCCAGGTATTCCACTACATCATCAGGAATAAGGATCCCATCAGACTGCATCTTTCGCATAATAATTGCCATTCTTGTCTCAAAATCTGGCATTTGAAGATCCGCCGTTAATCCCCATTTAAATCTTGATAGTAATCGATCTTGTAACCCTTGTAAATCTCTTGGAGGTCGGTCACTAGACATGACTATTTGCCTTCCATTTTGATGCAAATGATTGAAAATGTGAAAGAACATCTCTTGTGTTTTTTCCTTCCCAGCAAAGAACTGGACATCATCAATCAATAATGTATCAACCTGTAAATAAAAATTCGTGAAACTTTGAATACTATTATTCTTAATAGCATCGGTGAACTGCGTCGTAAATTTTTCTGAAGATACATAAAGCACAAAATTGTCTTTATTGTCCGAACTAACTCTATTTCCGATTGCCTGTACTAAATGTGTTTTCCCTAAGCCAACACCACCATAAATCATTAGTGGGTTGAACGAGGTCACGCCCGGTTTTTGAGCAACTGCCAAACCCGCAGATCTTGCCAATCTATTACAATCTCCTTCAATATAATTATCGAAATCATAGTTAGGATTCAAGTTAGAGTACCTAATCTCATCCTCCAATGAAGGCATTTTAAACGGGTTAGATATTGACGGGCTTTTAGGTGCGTGATTATCCCATTTATTATTGTGGTTCTGGTTTGGAAGTGTCACAACATACTGTTGGTTCCTTGAACTTCCGCTGTCGACTATTACAGAATACTCGAGTCTGCCTTCAGGTCCAAGTTCATTATGTATCACTTGACGTAATACGTGAACATAATGCTCTTCCAAATATTCGTAGAAAAATTGGCTTGGAACCTGAATCGTCAACACAAGCTCGCTTAGGTTTATCGGCTTGATTGGTTCGAACCAAGTTTTGAAACTTTGTTCTCCCACCTGTCCCCTAATAAATTGGAGACAGTCATTCCATACCGAGACACCGTCTTTTGCCATTAATAAATCGTATTATTTGGAAAAAAATACCCTCACATATCTTGGGAGGGTAGACAAAAATGGTGAAAATAAAACGAACTAAAAAGTTGTTCTACGTCCATAAGTCAAAATAATTAATCCTTCTCAAATTAATGGTACTTTAACCCGTTGAGAAGAAGTTTTTAAAATATAAACAGTTACAAAAGTGCATTTGATTTATAAAATAAAGATCCCTCTAAAAATCTTACTTTTGTTAACCGATTGAATTAAAAGCATGAGTGAAAAATTATTAGGCGATTTTGATGAAGTCTCTAGGGAAGACTGGCAGCAAAAAATTACTGCAGACTTAAAAGGCAAACCTTATGACACATTATTCTGGGAGAGCGAAGGAATTAAAGGCGGACCAGTTTACACGCAAGAAGATTTAGAATCAATTGAAAACTTAGCAGCGCTACAAAACAATAGTATTTCTGATCAACCAGAAATATATGGTGCTAGAAATTGGGTTAACTATCAACTTATTACAGTTGAGAATGAATCGAAAGCAAATCAATTAGCACTCGAAGCACTTAACTTGGGTGCAGAAGGTTTAACTTTCCTATTGACCAAACCTGTAAGTCTTGGTACCCTTTTAGATAAAATTCAATTGGAGCATTGTGCTGTTGCTTTTGAAATAGTATACGAAGCTCCTTCTTTCATAAACGAGTACTTCGATTACATTCAAAAGAAAAATTATCCACTAGAAAAGGTCAATGGATTTATCAATACCACTCAACTTGAATTTGAAAAAAGCTTAAACACGATTGGTCAAATTCAAAATCTTAGGTGTCTTAACATTAAGCTACCTAATCAATTTGAGGCAGTAAATACCGTGCAAGAGCTTGCATTATTACTTCACAGAGCAACTTCTCAAATTCTAGCATCGCAACAATCTGGAATGTCGCTTAATAAGATTTTAAACACATCTCAATTCCAAGTGAGGATTGGCAAAAATTATTTCATTGAGATTGCAAAGCTCAGGGCGTTGAGGTTGTTAGTACAAGCGATGTGGAAAGGCTTTGACATCAATACGGACCCAAGTCATGTAATGATATTTTCTAGCTCTAATAACTGGGAATTCCCTGTGGACGATAAACACAACTACTTATTGGAAGCGACCACAAACGCCATGGCTGCTATTCTTGGTGGCTGCAATGCGTTGTTGATCCGACCGTTCAATAAGACATTTGAAAACCAACCTGCTTTGGCTTTAAGAAATGCCCGAAACATCTCTTCAATTCTAAAAGAAGAATCCTATTTAGCCAAAGTCACTGATGCTTCGGCTGGCTCCTATTACATAGAATCTGTGACCAATCAACTCATTGACAAAGCTTGGTCCTTATTTTTAAAAATAGAAAAAGCCTCTGCCAATGAAGCCATAAATATTTCAATTTTGAACCATTTAACTGCGGAGAACGACTAAATGAGACCAAATTTTTCAAATATTAATCCGCAAAAAGTTGAATCTAAAAAAACTGAAAAGCAATTTGATGCTTGGAAAACATCTGAAGGCATTGACGTAGCTCCCATTTCCACAGTTAAGGCACTGAATAATTTAGAGCACCTCAAATTCGTTGCTGGAATACCTCCTTTTCTGCGCGGTCCTTATAGTAGCATGTACACCCAACGTCCATGGACTATCCGTCAATATGCAGGATTTTCAACTGCTGAAGACTCCAATGCTTTTTATAGAAGAAATTTAGCAGCTGGTCAAAAGGGACTTTCAGTTGCTTTTGATTTAGCCACGCACAGGGGTTATGATTCCGACCATCCAAGAGTGTTTGGTGATGTTGGTAAAGCCGGGGTCGCCATTGACTCAATTTTGGATATGGAAATCCTTTTTGATCAAATACCACTGGATCAAATGTCTGTTTCTATGACCATGAATGGTGCAGTGATTCCAATAATGGCATTTTATATTGTAGCGGCTGAAGAACAAGGAGTACCATTAGAAAAGTTAACTGGGACTATTCAAAACGATGTGCTGAAGGAGTTCATGGTTAGAAACACTTATATCTATCCACCTGCACCATCAATGAGGATTATTGGAGATGTATTTGAATTCACAGCCAAGCACATGCCCAAATTCAACTCTATTAGTATTTCTGGATATCACATGCAGGAAGCAGGGGCTACAGCTGACTTAGAACTCGCGTTTACTCTTGCTGATGGATGGGAATACTTAAGAACAGGCATAAATTCCGGATTAGAAATTGACAATTTTGCTCCTCGCCTTTCTTTTTTCTGGGGTATCGGAATGAACCATTTCATGGAGATCGCCAAGTTGCGCGCTGGCAGGTTATTATGGGCGAAAATTGTTAAAAAATTTAATGCTAAAAACCCAAAGTCGCTAGCGCTTAGAACACATTGTCAAACTTCAGGCTGGAGTTTAACCGAACAAGATCCATTTAATAACGTGACCAGGACTTGTGTTGAGGCACTTGCTGCTGTCCTGGGACATACACAATCCTTACACACCAATGCCTTGGATGAAGCAATTGCTTTGCCTACCGATTTCTCAGCAAAAATTGCCAGAAACACACAGAAATACCTTCAGCAAGAAACAGGGATTACAAAAGTTGTCGATCCATGGGGTGGCTCTTATTATGTCGAATATTTGACAGACCAATTAATGCGCAAAGCTTGGGCACTAATTGAGGAAATAGAAGAAATGGGTGGAATGGCCAAGGCCATTGAAGCTGGGCTACCAAAAATGCGCATAGAAGAAGCTGCCGCTAGAAAGCAAGCACGCATTGATTCAGGAAAAGATGTAATTGTTGGTGTCAATAGATATAAAGTAGAGGATAACCTTAAAATTGAATTAAGGGAGGTTGATAACACCGCAGTTAGAAAATCACAGTTAGAACGGTTAAAAAAGTTGAAAGCCAAAAGGGATTCAGATAAAGTCTCCTCTTGTTTAAATGCAATTACCGATGCTGCAAAAAACAATACAGGCAATCTATTAGAATTAGCAGTGAGGGCGGCTAGAGAACGTGCTTCATTAGGAGAGATTTCGAATGCTATGGAAAATGCATTTGGAAGGCATAAAGCTGTGATAAGATCAATTTCAGGTGTATATTCAAGCGAAGTGAAAGAGAACAAAGAATTTAAAGATGCCAGATTACTAGCTGATCAATTCGCTGAATTAGACGGCAGAAGGCCAAGAATCATGGTAGCCAAAATGGGGCAAGATGGGCATGATAGAGGAGCAAAAGTCATTGCCACCAGTTTTGCTGACCTTGGGTTTGACGTAGACATTGGGCCTCTTTTTCAAACACCAGAAGAAGTGGCTATGCAGGCCGCCGAAAATGATGTGCATGTTATTGGTGCCTCAAGCCTAGCTGCTGGTCATAAAACATTAATACCTCAATTAATTGCTGAATTAGAGAGAATTGGAAGGGCTGATATTATGGTAATTGCAGGTGGTGTCATTCCTCTGAATGACTATGATTTTCTTTACGAAGCAGGCGTGTCAAACATCTTTGGTCCAGGCACTGTAATAGCAGAAGCAGCTAAAGATATTCTTGATGGACTCATTAAGTCCAATTAAAACAAAATCATGTGCTTGATGATTAAACTCAGGTCTTTAAAAGTTTGAGATTTAAATAAAATACAGGTTCTTTGAGCTTTGTTTCTATTGTCGGTCAACAATGCAAATTCAAGAAGTAAATAACTCCAAATCCAAGAAGGCATTTTTAGATGTAGCACGCCTACTCTATAAGAATGATGATGTTTGGGTATGCCCTATGGACCAAGACATTATTAATGTCTTTGACCCCAATCATAATATCTATTTTACACATGGAACAGCAATTCGCTGGGTCCTAAAAGATGATCAAGGCAACTTTATCGGAAGAATTGCGGCTTTTATTAATGAGAAAAAAGCAGATTTTGATGGGAAACGTGGTGGAGGAATAGGATTCTTTGAATGTATAAATGATAAAGAAGCAGCTTTTAAATTATTTGATATTGCCAGAGCGTGGTTAGTTGAAAGAAAGGTGAATTACATTCTAGGGCCGATTAACTTCGGAGAAAATGATTTTTTTTGGGGACTACTTGTCAAAGGTTTTACGAATCCCTCGTACGGCATGAATTACAATCACCCCTATTATGAGCAACTATTTCTAGAGTATGGCTTTAATGTAAAAGTACAGCAGCTTACGAATAGCCTGAATGTTAAAGAAGGATTAGATCCCCGTTTCGTGAAAGTGGCCAACTATGTGCTTAAAAAGAAAAAAAGCATAACACTTAGGCACCTTGACAAGAAGCATTTTGACGAATTAGCAGACGATTTCATAGAAATCTACAATAAAGCATGGACTGGCCATGAAAACTTCACGCCTATTAAAAAGGAGTATATCCGCGATACTTTCAATAAAATCAAGCCCATTTATGAACAAAAATTTATCTGGTTTGCCTATGTAGATGGCAACCCTGCTGGATTTGTGTTTTGCCTACCTGATGTAAATCAGATATTCAAACATTTCAACGGGAAGTTAAATCTTTGGAATAAAGTGAGGTTCCTAATACTTAAGCAAAGAAAGGTAATCAACCGGATCAGGGTTATTGCTTTAGGAACGGTTCCTGAATACCAAAATATGGGGCTCGAATCAGTAATGACGGCCAAATGCTTCGAAAGAGCCTTAGAGGCAGGGCACTATACTGACGGAGAATTATCTTGGGTAGGTGATTTTAATGATAAGATGCTAGCGATCCATAAAGGATTAGGTGCCGTACTCGATAAAGTTCATATTACTTACGAACTTCATTTATAAGTCCAGTAAAACTATTCCTTTCTAAAAAAGAAATGTAATAAGCCTTTATAACCTCACTATTTTTAGCCCTTTCAAATAGCAAATTGTGAACATCTGCAACCCATCCCTTTTGCTCAAAGTAGGCTACTTTTGTCAAAATCACTACTTCCTCTTCTCCTTGAGGTAATAAGCGTAATGTTGTATTAGCATCATCAAGATCGGGTGGTGATAGTTTTGCAACAGCCTTTAATCGAGTACTGACATTATTATTCAAATTAGTAATGCGTATAAAAACCTGCCTTTTCCAAGCCAAGTCTTTTGATAACAAGTCTAATTTATAACTAGGACTCGTAGTATTAACAACCCTAAATACATTTTCAAACTCATCTAATAATTCAACCCTGTAGGATCCTTCAAGCACATTTGTCCATTTTAAGAACAATTCGAACCCATATGCCTCGGAAGAACTAGGAAGGTACAATTCAAAAGGACTTAAAATTTCTCTCGATGATGTTTCAACGTTTTGGCTACCAAGGATATTTTCAAAATGACTTGTCCATATATCATGAATGATTTTAGAGGGATTATCAGTCTCATCTTGGTTGAGCTTTCTTAAATGGTAATTGCCTGTTTTATTTAATACTAAGAAGCTTCCCGTTTCATCAAGTAAAGTCAGTTCAGCATTATCAACCAGATGTATACTTACTGAATCATCCAATAACTCTCCTGCTTCAAGCTGATGAAAGCCATTCTCTTCGTTGACGTAATTCCTTCCTTGCGCAATAACTACCCTGTATTGTGCTTGGCAGTCTGCCCAAAGACACATAGCTATGATTACCAATAGGTGAATACGCTGAACTGACATTAACTGCAATTTAGAAAGCTCACTCACTTAAAAAAGAACTTTTGAACCGACCGTCCAAAAGCTTCATAAACGGCTAAAATTATTACTAATGAGTACTCTAGTATAACGACCCACAAACGTTCACTATATACAGCACCACCATAATTTGAATAAGTTAGAAAAATCAGAGCTGTTAGTAGGTAAGGGAACCGCTTAGTGGAGAATACACTTAATGCCAACAATGGGATGGCATACCAAGGATGAACAGTAGTGGCAAACAACAAATACAAGGCCCAAATCCAAAGCATGTTTTCGGGCAGCCTTTTAGTTTTACCAAAAAATGAATAGACTGTTATAGAAATCAAAGTTGCTAAAGCCATCCATTTTCCGGACTTAGCAATGATATTAAATCCTTCTGCTTCGAAGCCGTACCATCGCGTTAGGTAATATATACTACCATTAAATTCAAATTTCTGAAAGTATAATTCTAGGCTTTCGGCTGTACCTTGAAAGATGGCAGAATCCCAAAGCGGGAGGAAATTTAGCGTGATGACTGCCCCTACAATCAAACCATAATAAATTCCATTTTTTACCCCAAGTTTTTTCATCATAAGGGGCAAAAAAATCAAGGGCAAAAATTTTGTAGCGACCGACATCCCAAAAAATACGGCAGACCTATAGCACCTGTTTTGTTCATAAAACCATATGGAGAGCAACAAGAAGTAAATCAAAATTCCTTCAAAATGCAGGTTACCCGTAAGCTCAAGAATAACTAGTGGGTTGAGCGCATAGAACAACCCATATTTTTGTGGTAGTCCATAATGCCTTAATAGTTTACGAATCAATTGGATATTGCCAAACTCAAAAGCCAGAATAATTAGTCTAATAATTACTATCGACCATATTTCAGATTCTGGAGTTAGAACAACCGAAAGAAAGAAAATCGCTTGATTGAGGGGTGGATAAACAGTAAAATAATCTTGCGAGTTCAATTGCGCAAATAGCTCATTGGTCAGGCCTGTACCTTGATTAACATATTCAGCGGGTAATTCTGCAAATGGGTCGAAGCCATTAAATATTAACCTCCCATCCCAAATAAACCTGTAGATGTCATCTGATAAACCAGGGATACTGAACAGTAAAAGCAACCTTAGCAGCATTGACCAGTAGTAAGGCAGGTCTGCGTCTACTTCATCAGTTTTTTTAGTAATCCAAAAACTAAATCCTAGCATCAATGCAAAGCCTGACATGATAAAAACCGTCTGTGTACGATCAATGAAATAGCCGAATAAAATGACTATGACTCCTAAGCCTACATAAGCTATCGATAGTTTTGGCGGTTGTTTAAGCATGGCGCGAATGCCGGACAGTATAATAGAATACTAGCATGAAGCCTAAGCTAAGCAAAATATGAAAAGGGAGTAAAGCAAAGTCATTGAAATAGAAGGCAAAGCCGAGTCCAGCTCCAAAATAAAGTGACATAAATAACTCCAAAATAGAAAGAGGGTTAATTTTTTTCTTTGAATACACATTCCCTTTCCATGAATCAGTTTTGTTAGTCACATTGTATTTAGGAGTACGTACAAATGGCGATTTTCTACCGGCAAAGCCTTCGAAGACCGCGATACCATTGTGAATACTTAATCCCAAAAAAACAGACAGTAACATAAATATTTGAGGAACGAATTCTTTTAGCGTGCTCCAAAAACCTCCCTTCTCTTCCTTAAATCCATTCCAATAAAAAATGATCAGAAATATATATCCTAGAAGAAAAATGGATGATAGGTTAATTAAGACCTGCCAATCAGAAGATAAATTTCGGATAAAAAGCACTGGAACACTGAGCAATGCTGTAAGTACAATACAAATAAAAATCACCGAGTTTAATAAGTGAAAAGTAGCATGGAATTTTGTGGAGAACGGCAATTTAGATCTCCACACTTTGGGTAATAGCTTTTTACTGGTTTCAGCTGCTCCTTTTGTCCACCTGTATTGCTGTGATTTGATAGCACTCATTGCTACAGGCAATTCAGCAGGGGCTACAGTTTCTGACACATAATAAATCTGCCAACCCTTCAATTGTGCCCTGTAACTTAAATCCAAGTCTTCAGTGAGCGTATCAGCTTTCCATCCACCTGCATCAGCAATACAAGTCTTTCTCCATACACCTGCAGTTCCGTTAAAATTCAAAAAATGACCCGCACTTGACCGTCCATTCTGCTCAACAAAAAAATGAGTGTTAAGACCAAAAGCTTGAAGTCTAGTTAGTAAAGAATAATCTTTATTGATATGCCCCCATCTTGTTTGTACAACGCCAATTTCAGGGGCATTCTCAAATGCTGGAATTGTATTCTTGAGGAATTCCGGAGTGGGCACAAAATCAGCATCAAAAATGGCAATAAACTCTCCTCTTGCTATTGCTGTACCATACTTTAAAGCACCCGCTTTATATCCTATCCTCTCGGCTCGTTGTACATGATGAATATCAAAGCCTTGATCAATCAGTGCATTGACTTTTAGGCGAATTAACTGTACTGTCTCATCATTAGAATCATCGAGGACTTGAATTTCTAATTTGTCTTTCGGCCAATCAAAAGCTGCAACCGCGTCAATCAAACGTTCGATTACATACAATTCATTATAAACGGGCAATTGGACAGTAACCATAGGATAGTCATAATCAGCTCTGACTGGTTTTTTCTTAGGAAGTAAATTCTTTCGTTTGGCCTTGCGGTACAAGTAGACCAAATGCAATTGGGAAATACTATAGATAAAAATAAATGACAGTGCTCCAGTGTAAAGCACCAATACGATGAGCGCTAACCAATTCATCTATAAGTACTTAAATATTGTCCAAATGATTTTATACCCAGCCATAATAGTGCCCTTGATTGTTCCGGACACCTTGCTAACACCAATTCGCTTCTTATAGTTTACAGCAACCTCAGTACATTTTAATTTCTGCTTAGCAGCCTTCACTTGCATTTCCACAGTCCAACCATAAGTCTTGTCCTGCATGCTCAAGGCCATTAGCCTGTCATACTTTATCGCACGAAAAGGACCTAAATCGGTAAAATTTATTCCGTAAAACAATTTTATCAGGTTGGTAGCTAACCAATTTCCAAACAATTGAGGGATTGTCATTGATCCCGCTTCTCTTTGACCAAGTGCTCTCGACCCAATCACCATATCAACTTCTTGCATAAGGATCGGAGCAATCACATCAGGTAACTCTTGTGGGTAATCTGAGTAATCACCATCTAAAAAAACAATAATCTCTGGTCTTAATTCTTGGTCAGCAATGTAAGACATACCCTTAAGGCAAGCATTTCCATAACCTGGTACTGGTTGGTTAATCACTGTTGCTCCAGCAGCTTTTGCAACTTCACTAGTCTTGTCTGTTGAAGCATTATTTACAACAACCACCTCAATAACCCACTCCTTTGGGATGTCCTTGATCACTTTTCCAATGGACATTTCTTCATTAAAAGCGGGTATTACTACGCTTACAATCTTGTCAGTTGCAGGTTGATTTTGCACGCACAAAAATAGATAATCCTAAAGTAAAAGGTTGGGCAAATTCTTGAAGTTTTTTTAACGGTTTAACTAGCTTTGTACATGGAAGAAAAAACGCAACTCACATTAGAAGAGATTATTCTTAATGCTTTTGGAAAATTAATCCTAATTGAAGGTGAGCAAGCGGCGGCAAAACTAAGTGAAGACAAATGGTCTGCAAAAGAAATCATAGGCCACCTCATTGATTCAGCATCAAATAATCATGGTCGTTTTATACGTGCACAGTTTTCAGATGACCTCATCTTCCAAGGTTACAAGCAGGAAGCCTGGGTTGAAAGTCAAAATTACCAAGAAGCAGAATGGCAAGATTTAATAATCCTTTGGCGACAATTCAATCTGCATATTGCTCATGTAGTCAAGCAAATCCCCATTGGAATTCTTACACTGGAGAGAAAGCAGCATAACTTAAATAAAATCGCTTGGCAATCAGTACCTATTGAGCAGCCTGTTACCCTGGCTTACTTTATAGATGATTATGTTGCACATCTTCAACACCATCTTGAGCAAATATTTCAATTACTCAAATCTTAGCCCATTAGAGCAGTCTTTTTTTTAGATATCGCTCTAATTATCACGAAAGTATCACAGAGAACTAACAGAGAGTTAATGTTTTAGCCAAAATCATTAATTATTTAACTTTTATTGTAATTCAATTGAACGGTTTTTTCAGTTTTACAGTTCTTCCGTCATTATGAGGGAAATTTCCTTTACTGCTTAACAAATAGAACCATGAAACGAGCAACAAAATTTGCAATGTCAGCCATGACCTTAATGACTCTTGGCATTGGCGTGGGTTGTAACCTAGTTAAACTTGATGAGCCTGATCCAATAGTTGAAGCTCCAATCGGACTACCATCGACACAAGATGGTTTACTGATTGCCATAGCGGGAGAGTCTGGTAAAGATTGGAAAACGTTGAGTTTTACATTAGAAGGTCATGACGGAATTCAAATATGCAGATTGGATGACACGTTTATGTTCTTCTCAAATGGTACATACAGATATGATGGAGGTGATTTACTTTGTGGAGGAGCAGATGATACTAGAGTCAAAACTGGAACTTGGGAAATTAATTTTGATGATAAAAAGATCATTTTTGATAGAACAACGAATATAGAGCATGATGCAACAATCGTTGCTGTCCAAGAGGGAAAAATGCTACTTCAAGGCCATGTGGACATTTTTGGAATAGCAATGGACATTGCAGGAATCTACGAGACCACAAACTAAAAACATAATCCAATGAAAAAGACATTCATGATTGTCGGGTTATTGTTATCAAGCTTAACCGTAAACAGTCAATCTCTAAACAGTTTTTTGGATGAGGCGGATGCCTTTTTCAAAGCCCAAGTGGTCAATGGTAAAGTAGATTACGCCAGTATAAATAAGAAAGGGAAGCCTTTGAATGCGCTGGTGAAACAAATTGCTGAATTTGACTCTAAGGTATTAACTGACGTTGAACGCAAAGCATTTCTAATTAATGCTTACAACATTACCGTCATCAACGGTATCATAGAAAATTTCCCAACTGAATCACCACTAAAAATTCCAGGATTCTTTGATGCCGTTAAACACAATATTGAGGGGAATATAATCACGCTCAATACTTTGGAGAAAGAACTGTTATTAAAAGAAACAGGTGATGAAAGACTCCATTTTGTCTTAGTATGTGCGGCAATAAGTTGTCCTCCTATAGCCTCTTATGCTTACAGGCCTGAAAGTCTTGAAAAGCAAATTAATGGAAGAACAAGGTTAGCACTTAACAACAACGAATTTATTCAGGTAGATGATGGAAACGAAACGGTGAACGTCTCTGAAATTTTCAAATGGTATAAAAGTGACTTCACTGATAAGGCTTCAAACATTATCGAATACCTAAACAAATATCGTTTTGAGCCCATTCCATCAAATTACAAAATGGACTTTTATACCTATGACTGGAACCTAAACGATCAGTCGCCAAAAAAAGCAACTGAGCCCACTTCAAACCTTCAGAAATTCACGCCTTCGGTACTTCTGAATAAAGGACAAGTAGAGCTCAATTCCTTTTTCAATGTATATTCACAAATTAAAATTAGAGATGAAGAAGGCAACAATGTAGTATTGAACGATCGACAAAGTTTTTTCAATTCTCAATTACAAGTAACATTTGGCGTATCTAAATCAGCTAGGATTAATGTGGGTTTTGATGTAATTGTTAGCACTTTTTCTAATGGGGAATCTCGTTTTTCTCCCATTACACAGTCAGGAGATTTTAATGCTACAGTACTAGCGGCCATTGGACCAAGTGTGAGGTTTACACCTTTTAAAAGTATCAATAATCTTTCTGTAAGGTCCGCTTTTCTTTTTCCAGGGGCCAGTAACCTTGAAAACAGAGAAGGACAATTTATAGCACATGATCGTTATACATGGAATACACAAGTATTTTTTGATCAAAAATTAAGTGATCGTTGGAGGTTGTTTTTAGAAGCCGATTTGATTTATCGCTTTTCTACGAATGCTGAGCAAGTAGATTTCTTTAGAACTCCTGTGACGGGTATTTTAAGTTTTTTCCCAAGTCAAAAAATATCTCTATTTGCCATTTACCAGTACTCTCCTAGGTATCAAGTCGTCTCCAATGGATTTGATGAAGATTTTGGTTTATCTCAATGGTTTCAGCAAGCAGGGCTAGGCTTTAAATATCAACTGACAAAAAACCTAGAAATTGAATCTTCAAACACCAATTTCTTTGCTTCTAAAAACGATGGCGGTGGATCTACTTTAAATATTGGTCTTAGATGGATTAAATAAGTATCCCTTCATTAGAAATTCATAATTCAAGCATGTCAACCTATTTCATACCTGACTATGGCAGCCCCAATTTATCCTATTGGATAGTAATGCTGTCGTTAAGGGTAAAAGGAAAAATGAGTGATATTGTCTATTTTATCGAAGGTAAATCGTTAATCTTCACACTGTCATTACCAATTAAGATTGGCTGATTGTACCTACCTGCCTCGTCTTTTACTTCAAGGTTAAGCACTCCTCTCGGACATACCGAAGAACAAACACCACAGCCCACACAAGAAGAACGGACAATGTTTTGCCCTCGCTGTGCATAATGTCTGACATCAATACCCATTTCACAATGCGTAGAACAATTACCACATGAGATACACTGCCCACCGTTCGTTGTAATTCTAAACCGTGATTTGAATTTTTGTACCATGCCTAAATAAGCAGCCAACGGGCATCCAAAACGACACCAAACACGGTTACCCATCAATGGATAAAAACCAGTACCAACTACACCAGAGAAAATAGATCCAATAGCAAAACCATAAGTAGATCTTAATGATCCGGTATTTATTCCAAGTACTGTTCCAGCGCCTGTGAAGTAAGTATAAAGCACACCGGCAGTCATCACCACTGCAAAAACAAGCACTGCATGGATCAAGTACCTTTCTACTTTCCAAGCCTTCATGGACTTATCCGAAAGTTGACGGTAAGGATCTCCTAAAGTCTCCGCTAATCCTCCACAACCACAAACCCATGAACAATACCATCGTTTGCCAAAAAAGAAAGTGAACACTGGCACACCAACTAGGAACAGCGTCACTCCCCATGCCAACATAAAAACACCAATACCTCCAGAATTTTGAAGTTGATCCAGACTCCAGGCATCAAAAAAATCATAGTTCAATGGCCACATGTCTTTGAAATCAAAGTAGGGCTTATTTAATCTGATAAGTATTTCAGGAATGATAAAGGCAAATGACAATTGAAAAAACATTACCGAGAAAGTCCTCACTACTTGGTAAGCACTATGGCGGTATTTAGCAATCATCCTCACCCCCATTACAAGAATAGAAATGGTATAAAGGGTGCCATATAAAAACCACTGACTAGCATCTCCTCCACTTAGGCCCCAACTTAAAGGATCAACAATTAATGTCCATGAGACAACGTATTGAGGATAAAAGTACAAGACGATATAGAAAATGATTAAGAACGCACCAGTTAACATCCCAAGCCAACCTCTGTTCTTCATTGCACTATGAAAGATTCCATTATTCTTAATACCTGCAGGACCTTCATTAAATTTTGGAAGCACATACATGGCGGCACCAATAATTGCCAAAACAAATGTTATTGCAAAAGCACCCCACCTGTTTTCTTTAATCCAACCAATATAGGAGCCTTTAGCGGCTTTTAGGGTAAGCTCTTTTGGATTATCCCAAATCACATTGTCCCAATCTTCGTTTGCTTTGAGTTGCTCGTTTTTTTGATGGAATGCCCAAAGAAAATCCTTGGCAAAAGCATGCGAATTATTAAACGTCTTACCTCTTAAGTCATTTGTGGCCTTCGAAAGTGTGTTAAATTTTCCTTGATCTCCATAAACCGCAGCCTTTAAAGCTTCATCATTCAATTGATATGTACCTATGAATAGTGAGCTTATAAAAACCCCTAGTCCAATCACAAAAAATACTAATCCTAATTTTGTTATAAGGTTGTTCATAGTTTATCCGAATAAAGCGAAACGCTTCTTTTTCTTAGTAATCGTGATTGCTAATTGTGGGAAAGATTGGTTAAAGTTTTCACTAATTTCAGTTTCATGTCTTTTGAAAAATTCAGGATCAAAATTCGCCTTTCTCAAATTTTCCATCACATGTTGAATCGATTTTTTATGTTTAAGCCATTCATCGCATACTTCGTGACTGAACCTCAAACCAAATACATTGATGCCTAGTACTTCATCTGATGCTTTATCAAATACGATTCTAAAGCTCTTTTTGCCCTCAGCATGTTCCCAATAGAAAACTGCCTCATTCTCGCGAGGAGTAGCCCAAACCCATCCATAGGTCTGGTATTCTATGTCTAAAAATTTAGCAGAATTGAACCAAACACCAGGCAAGTAAGCGGTGTCTTTATTACAGATCGTCTCTGCCAAGGCCTCTCCCATCATTCTTCCAGTATACCAAACTTGCTCTATTGGTTTTCTTTCACCTATTGGTGTTTTGAATTCAGCACAGTCCCCTATGGCATAGACATTATCAGCACTGGTTTGTAAAAACTCATTGACCATGATACCTCTGCCTAATTCAATATTAGAGGCCTTTAAAAAATCAATATTAGGGGTTACGCCAGCTGTTAAACCAACAAACTGACATGGTATTTCTTCTCCATTTCCAGTAATGATTGCTTTCACACGACCGCCATCATCAGAAACGATTTCTTTGAGCTCAGTTGATAATTTAAGATCAATATGATGCTCTATAATATGGCGACCTATCATTTCGGCTTCCTCTTTAGGTAAAACGTTGTCCCAAAAATTAGCTTCTCTAACCAAGAATGTAACCGGTATATTTCGAGACAATAGCATTTCAGCCATCTCAATTCCAATCAACCCTCCCCCAACAATAACTGCCCTAGATACTTTCTTTGTATTGGCTTCCATGTTTTCCAAATCCTGAAAGCTATACAAACCTTGTACACCTATTAGGTCTTGACCTGGCCAACCGAACTTGTTTGGTTTGGAGCCGGTGGCAAGTATTAGTTTGTCGTAGGCC
>Ga0209223_10000302_pt1 | contig 56517 bp, 56 predicted proteins | sample COG_06_FD_184750 | JGI IMG/M metagenome (GOLD analysis project Ga0209223, IMG submission 184750) | Pelagic Microbial community sample from North Sea - COGITO 998_met_06 (SPAdes) (version 2) | ecosystem: Environmental > Aquatic > Marine > Neritic zone/Coastal water | place: Helgoland, sampling... | reverse complement strand
AATTAAAAATACTGAATTGATAAGTTCAAGAAACGGGCCAAACTGTATGTATTTCTCTGATGATTCGTTCTCTGGGCTACCTTCTTGGTTTGGTATTGTAATCTGTTTAATGTTTAACTCTCTACTTTCAACAAATAGTTTACTACTTAGTTCATTCCACAGGATAGGTGTTTTTTCATTTAGTGCCTTTATAACCTTATCATTAAATTCTTTCTCCACTGATTTTAAATCAGCATTAGCAGTTGGATCATTAAAAAAAGATTTAGCAGGAACTTCTTTAATTGTATTTAAAAATAAATGTAAGGCTGTTGTCCAGGAAGTTGGATTATAAGAAGTTGAGTCGTCGGATTTTTTATAGTTTTGATTTGTAGAAGTAGAAGGGGGAACCAGTATTTCAAGGGATTCTATTAATTCACCTCTAGATACTAAATCTACTTTACAGTCATACCCGCCATCTAGATTATAAGACCATGCAAAGTTTTTAATAAAACCGTACATTGCATCATAATTGTAATTTGAGCCTTTCTGTAGGCTTTCAATTTCCTCGTAAATCTTTTTAGCTGATTTTCCTGTAAAGAAGTCAGGGAATGTTTTTATGGTTTTTCCCAAGGTGCCCTTGTTATCTAAATACAAAGAATGACCCCATTCTAAAAGTACACTAAATCCTGGTCTTAGAAATAACTGTTCAAGATCATCTAACTGTTCAATAGAATTAGCTTTAAAATCTACAGTAGCAACACGTAGTGTTCCAAAAGTGTTTTTAGAGTCTACTTTAAAACCTGTTATACCGGCCATCGGGCGATAGCCTAACATATCGGACTTCTTATAGGCGTTATCGGTATCATTAAATATACCGCCTTGTATGCTTCCGCTATTTAGAGTACCGCCAAGTAGTACATTTTTTTTAGAGGTATCATTAGAATAAACCGGGTTCCCCTTAATGTCAGTTTCTGTAGAAACATCGACTGCTGAGGTCATTTTAACCCAGCCGGTAGTGCTATTAAGGAATAATAGATCTTCAGTTGATCTATCATTTCTTTTTTTTATTACAGCCTTACGGGCACTTAGTTGATCAAGTACCTTCTCTTCTAAAGGTCCTCCTACTATTGATTTTGACTTATACCCTAAAGACATACTATCTTGTTGAGTTTATTTGACTGTATAACTGTAATGCGTTTGATTTATCGCCTGGTATTCTTAATTGTACCCCGGGTTTAACTGCTAAAGAAGCTTTTTCATAATTATTCGACATAGCAATAATCCACCAAAGGGATGAATCATTATAAAACTGTAAAGCTAAAGTATCATACCTATCTCCTATTGTAGTAATAATGTAAATATCATCTACGGTAGGAGGAATAGTTGGGTATATAGGATTTCTCCTATATCTTGTTCCTGATTCTGAAAATAATTGCCCTATGTCGTTGTATCTATCCATAAAATAACTTATAAGGCACCGAATTGTAAGTTGGAAGAATTTCCAGTATCTACTGTGGTATCTTCAGGTTTTGCTAATTTGACTGGAGGATCAATTTGTTTACCATCAGCAAAAAATCGAGGTTTGTCAGTTTGATCTGTAGTCATATAATTATATAAACCAGTCTGGGGTGTAAATTTGTGAATCGGTGTAAACTGTAATTGACAGTTTAAAATCATTGGTAATTCCTGTTGATCCGACCCATCTAAAGCTATCTCCCATGGGTATTCTTTATCCCAGCTAAAATTCACACTTGTTAAAAATCCAGGTAATTCTCTTATGTAAGACCCGACTGTAGCCTGTACTAAGGTACCTCTCATAAATCCTTCAGTAGAATATGTAGGTGCGGTTGCTGAAGCAAGAGTTACTATCTTCTGGTAAAGAGGTCTCATCTCGTACCTAGTCTGTGCTGCTATTTTAAAACCTATACTGATACTACGGTTGAAATTCTGATAGGTATGAAAGTTTTCACCTCTGCCTACATAGTTAAAATCTGACCAATTTCCAGTAAATGAATCATCAAAAGAATCTAAATAAGCTCTAAAATGAAGATACGTTTTACTGTCGGGGGTGATAACTTTAAATCTAAATTTTATTAGGTCGTTTGTCCCCTCTTCTTTTACAGAGCCACTATTATCATAGGGTGCAAGTGCATTTATCTGATCGAATGTTCCTATCATTGTTTTGCCTGCAGGATCATCTATTATTGAAGCTTTTCTTTTTGAAGGAGTTCCTAAAAACAATCTATTTTCTTTTTCAATTTTAGTATCGGGAGCATTTATTTGATATGCTTCTTTGACCCCTTCTAGAGGAGCATGGGGTGAATTTGCAAATTGAGTTTCATTAGTAGAGTCGTCACTTCCATTTAGCTTAAGGCTACTTAAATACCCTCCCTGTGTTGTAAGTTTACCGCCAAGAAAAGTAGTACCCGCGAATCCCCTTACAAAATGTGTTCCGGTTCCGTTTACAGGTATTTGAGCTAAAGTAGACGCTAGTACTAGAGCTGAGCGAGCTGCAGAGCTACCTGCTTGTTTAAGTGCACCAATGATTGAATCTTTAGTAATAGACCCTATAGTGTCATTGAAACCGCTTTTGAGTTTGTCTGAAAATGCTTTGGGGCCAGTAAGGGTTGATAGGTTATTTGAGCCAACAGGTTTAGGTTGCTTAGTTGATATGAAACTACTTATGGTATTAGAAGGCTTTTTTGATGAAAATAATAATGTCTCTTTACCAAGGTGTTTTATACCAGCTCCGGTAGTTGTTAAAAGCTTGGTAATTCTTACTAGATCGTCTGTTCGTCTGTTGATCTCATTAGAACTATGGCCTTGCTCATCTACACGGGTTGGAATCTTTTTGGTAATTAACGGAGATCCTCCGCTACTGCTAAACCCAACGTATTTTAGTTTGTTTAATTCAGTTAGATCGCCCTCATTATAGTTTGTTAGTATAGACACTATTTAGGTAAATTATCACTATATTTGGCTGGTGTTTTACCGTCTAAGTCAAATTCAGACTGTCCCGGTAATCTCTTTTGTCCATCTGCATGAGTTGTTGAAGCCTGTGTATTATCAGCCTGATTTGCAATCTCTTCTCCTTTGTATTTGTAGAAACCTTGTGTTAGTTTTATACCCATCTCACCGGCTTCTAGTTTATCTCTTAGTCCCATAATATTATTTTTTAAATAAATAGCTTTAACTTAGTTTATATGAACCGAGCATTAATGCTTCTCCTGCTTTATTACCATCTATATATACGGATCCTCCTTTATTTACTGCAGCAATTAATTCGTCAAATTTAGCATAGAGTGCTGTTAGAGGTATGACTGCTTCTGCACCTGCTTCTCCAACCAATGCTCTGGTGGGCTTAGTAACTATTCCTCCGGTAGCTAGCGGGGTATCAGCCATAGCAGTGGCTATCTTATCTCTTTTAGCTGCTTCTGCAAGCTTTTTTTCAAGTACTTTAGATGTAATTTTAGCGGTTTCATCCGATGAAGCTGCAAAATTAGTGCCTTTAATGAAGCTGGAAATAGATCCGGAAAAAAAAGGCATCACAGCATCTTTTATATAATCCATCTTTCCTGCACCTCGAGTAGATCTAATTAACTTAGTTGCTTCAGACATGGACATTCCATCTTTACCAGCAGTTAATTTAGATCTTTTTTCTTTCTCGACGTCTGATAATGCATTGCCAGTAAAGAATCCAATAAACTTTACCAAAGAGGCGATTGAATCTGCAAGATCATCTAATAAACCGGAGCCTACTAATCCTGTAAATTGATCTTTAGCTTTCTCTAAAGAAGCAGCAAACTTTTGTTGGGCAGTTAAAGTCTTTTCAATCTCCTCTTTTGTTCTACCTAAATATGCTAAGCTTGATACTTGCTCTTTATCTCCGGTTTCTGCTCCTTTAGCTAAAAGTTCATTATAATCCTCACGAGACATCTTTAAATTCTTCTCGATGAGAAACGCTTTGTTTAGCTCTTCTACTGAAAGTCCGGCAGCTTTTGCCATCGCTCCCATAAGTATTGGGTTTTTTCTTTGCTCGGTTGTAAGAGCTTGGGCTTGTTTTAAAACTTCGGCTGCAGCTCCTGCAGAATCTCCTTGGAGTGCTAGCATTCTAGCTTTTTCAAAGTTTAGTGCCTTACCGGATATTAATTCTGCTTCTAATTCGTTAGAAATTGAAGATTCAAAATCAAGAAGTCCTTTACTAATGCTTTGGGTTTGCATTAAAGTTAATCCAAACTGTCTTGCGGTATAAACTGCTTTTGCTAATGCTATATTATTAAATCCGTAATAGCCTGAGATTTCAGCTGATGTGGTGGCTATTTCTGCTAGTATGCTTTCTCCTGTTATTAAGTACCCGTTTGCTATTCCTTGTGCCCTTGCGAAATTAAGAGTACTGTCTATTACAGAATCCACGTTTTGATTTGTGGCTGCAAACATTAGCTGCATAAAAGCTGCTTTATCTCCTGCTATTCCTAAATTTTTAGTAAGAAAAACTTGATTTTCGGATAAGTTTTTAGATTCTCTAGTTGTTGCACCTAAAGCTTGAGTTAATTCACCTTGGGCTGCTATTAGAGATGTTGAAGTTACCAGAAGGTTGTTATTCTCTCTTGCGATTTCAACAAACTCCAAACGTAATTCTTCTGCTGCTGATTTTGATATTCCTAAGTTCTTGGCAATATTAGTTGTATTTTCATCAGCAGCGATCAATAGATCTACAATAAAATTTATTGCCAATCCTAGTAACCCTATCGGGCCAAGTGATTTCATCAAGGCAGGTCCTAATGCTCTAAATCCGGCGCCTAATACGCTCACCTGTTTTATAGATTTTAAATTGCTTAACGCTGCATTTCTTGCTGCTTTTGATGCTTCTTGAAAAGGTTCTGAGAATTTTCTAAGACCCGGTATGGCTTTAACAAGATCTTCTAAACCGGCGAATGCTTTAACACTAGAATTTTTATTAATCTTTTGTGTTAATTCTACTTGTTTTGTTAACTGTGCTTCAAGGTCTTCAGCAGATGCGATTTGAGCCTTAATATTTCTATTAATTTCTACCTGTAATTTCGGTTCGGCTGCTATTAACTTACCTCTCAGGGATTCTAAACCAAGGACATCTTTTTTAAGTTTTTTCTGAAATTCTAATAGTTTTTTGGATGTTCCGAGATCTGCTAATTCATCGTTTGTAATATTAAATGAATCTTGTGCAAGTTTATTTAAACTATTACCGATAGATCTTAGTTGGTTTTTTTCAGATACTTGAAATTCTATCTCTTTAGTTTGATCTCGTAGTATATTTGCTAACTCACGGGTATCGTCTAGACTCTCCTCTGTGATGAGACGGTTTTTTTTTAAGAGTTCATTCTGTTCTCTTAAAAGTTTATTACTCTCTTCTATTTCTTTTTTAGTAGCCATATATAAAGGTATGTCTATAAATAGTAAAGGCTTCTGTTATTTAGAAGCCTTAGTACTATATGAAGGTTGTATGCCTGGTCTATGAATTTTATTTTTCGAAGATGGTAGTGGAACTACTTCTTCGGATTCTTTTTCGTAATGTTTCTTTAAAAGGGCGTATGTAAACCTTCTTAACCAAATAGGCATATTGTATACTGTTTCCCAACTGTATCCTCCGTTGCCGTGAAAAACTATTTCATGTACTTGTGTGAATACCCCTACTCTATCAATTGGAATCTGGCCAAAAAAATGTTAGCCCGATAGGCAGGTCAACGTCCTCCTCGCCGTCGGTGGTACTAAATTTTAACTCTATGTCCGGGGATATTGATGTATAAAATTTTCTCAATTCTCTAGCATCTTTAGATAGTAGGTAATTATCTACAAAATTTCGAATATCTTTTTTTTCTGTTACACCGTTAATACCGGTAATCATATACTTCAGCCTGGTAGTTACTTCTGTACTACTGTCTTTATTTATTTTCTTTAATCCTTTCTGTTCCTCTTCTATTTTTCTCTCATCCTCATGAGAAAGTAACTTAAAAGTTATTTTATTATCTGAGTTAGGTAATTTAAATTCAAACGAATTAGTACGATTTTGAAACAGAGAATAGTCTACTTCTTTTTCTTTAAGTTGAGTTAAATCTACCGTGTGAGTTTCTCCATTGTAGTCTACTTCATAATTTTTTCCGTATGCTAATATACGAGCGGCTATCATGATTGCATTTTTATCTCCTGTGAGAAGCGCATTATAATCTACATTTTCGGTAACAATAAGTGCTTTCAGTAGTTTATCTATAACCGTACCGTTCTTTATGTAATTTGTGTTAGTAAGTATGTCCTCTTCTTTAGCTGTCATGTACTTCATTTCTATAGTACCGGCTGCTAATGGGGAATCTTCAGGGTAAAGTAAACCTTTTGTGGGTAAATCTACCGTTTCGGTAGGCATTTGAAATTTAGAATCCATAAATTTTATTTTTTATAACTAGATCTTATATAAATATAACTAAAAAAAAGTTAATATACAACAAAAAACCCGGAAATAATCCGGGTCTTTAAAAGTACTAAATTAAAATGTCTATTAGTAATTGAGTACGCAATAATCCATCGATATTGTAATGCCTAAATCTACTACCGCGTCAGAGGACCAGTCAAACTGACCAAAATCTGCATTAGTGACAAATGCTCCGTGTATTTCCCATTCTCCTACAACATCCCCTACAGGACCTAGAATCTCTAGTCTTAAGCGTTTTTTATAAAAGTCTGAATATCCTGCTCTACCTGTTACCGATTCGTAGGAAAGACGAGCCCATTCCATTACTGCTTGTGCTCCAGAAGGGGTAATCGGATCATATAATGTCATGGTCATATCTTGCCATTCTCTTTTCCCTCTAATCTTTCTGTAAGAGTTAATATGATCAAGTTTAACAACGGAATCTGTAAAGGATGGAGCTTTAACGTTTTTTACCATATAAGAAGGTATTTCAATACCGTCCGTATCCATATACATAAGGAACCTGTTTTGTACTTTGGGTTCAAATGCTTTGAACATTATTGCTGATGAATCTAATATAGCCATTTTATGTTTGCTTTATTATAAATAGTGTTATTTTTAAATTATACTCCGAAAGAAGCTCCTGTTGGTTCTACTACAAAATCAAGAACGATAAATTCTGCTGTTTTGGCTGGTTGTATATATATCTGACCAACTAATTGATTTCTATCAACTACATCAGCAGTATTATTTGAATCATCCATTACAATTCTGTATGCGTAAAGTCCGTTTCTCTGTGTTACTGATTCTAGAAATGGGTTAACAGTAGATAAGAATCTATTTCTTGTAGTTATTGTATTCTGTTCGAATACTAGATTATTAGCTTGATTACCAATGAATTTTTTAAGTTCAATCAACAATCTTCTTACATTTACTCTATCTAAAGCAGAAGCTTTAGTTTGAAGTGTTTTCTGACCAAATACTGCGATACCTGTTCCAGGGAATGTAGCAATTGGATTAACTTTTCCGTTATATAGATTATCTCTATCAGTTTTAGAAAGTTTCTTTTCAGCTTGAATAACGCCTGTCAACCCTCCTCTAACAAGTCCGGCTGGTGCGAACCATGGTGCAGAAGCACCGTCAGTGAAAGCATAAACGCCCGGTATTACTGTTGAAGCTGGTGCCCAGACATTTTTACCTGTAGCTGATTGCATTTGTAACCAAGGCCAGTATGTAGATGTATAAGAAGAATTTAACACGTCAGCTTGAGCTACTACGTTAGATACTGTAGCACCGTAAGATTGAAGATCTACTACTGCGATACAATCTCCTCTTGACTCTGCAAGAGAAATAATATTATCAATCTGAGTTGAATGTAAGCTGTAAACTAAACCTGGTGCTGAGATAATATTAAACTGGTAATCATCTTTATTTCCTAGTAGTGTAATTACATCATCGTAATCAGTTGCAGCTAAACCTTGTGTTGTTGTGCTGATGTCTTTAAACAATTTAGCTCCGTTAGCTACTGTACCTGTTGCTCCGAAAAAAGATCCAGAAGATGCTAAAGGAAGTCTATGTGTAAAAGATTTTGCATCAGATCCACTAAGTACCGTTACGCCATCAGTTCCTAGATAGTTTAGGGTTGGTAGGTTAACTGATGCTACTCTAATGTAGTTAGATCGATTAACATAATCTCCTGTAGCAATAACTTGACTAGCATCTCCAGATATAGCAGGTGCTTGATTTCCTATTACTTTTTCAATATAGTTAGGAGAATTAGGGTCTAGAGATAGATTATTAAATGTCTCTAAAATAGTTTTTTCTTTTGTACTATCGTCTCCTTTACGAATCGAAAGAGCAAATGTTCCTTTAGCGGCACTTACATTGCTGATTTGCCATCTTATATTATCTGCTGATCCGCTTATTAAAGATCCGCCAGTGTTTTCTACTCCGGTATCGGCAACTCCTTGAGAGTTATTAAAGATAGCCCCTTTTCCTAATGTTTCTAGACTAAAGGAAGCAGTAGAAGCAAATTCAGACTGTGAAGCTGATATAAATGTAGAGGTAGCTGCTGAAAATGATCCATTTACTACTCTAGTTACCAAACAAGTATTTCCTCCTTGTTGGAAGTAATTTTTAACTGCTAGTGAGGTAAGAAATTCATGAGAGTTAGAACCTGATTCAAAAGTTACTCCGAAGATATTTGTGAAGTTTCCGTAAGAAGTTACTACTGTGGGAATTTCTACTGGTCCTTTAACGGTTGGTCCAAGTATTACTGCTCCTGCCTCAATAGGTGCTGGTTGTATAAAGGAAATGTCGTTTTCTCTTTGGAATACACCTGGGGAGATTATTGTTTCTGCCATGTTAGGAAAAATTTATTTTATGTCTATAATAAATATATACAGATAATCAAAACCTCAATTGGTATTTAGTGTTTTATAATGCAGTAATAAATAGTACCTTCTCTTATATAAAGGTGTTTATTCTGTAGGAGCTTCGGTTGGATTGAATGTTCCTGTAGTTGTATCCACTGTTCCGTTGCCGTATGCCTTCTGTAAGTCGGCGGCGATAGTTTTCTCCAGGGCCAATGTAGTTTCGTGGTATTCTTTGGCGGCTATTTCTCTTCTTTCTATTTGTATCTTTATCAAACCTATTTGGCCTAGTTCTGATTGTAAACTTGCTTGTCTTTGCTGAAAATCGGTTATTTGTTTTAATTCTTCTTCTTTTAACTTCATAATTATTTATTGTTAGGTATTATTAAATCTAAATCTTGTATTAACGGTACATTTGTATTTTCTGCCCAATGCATCCAAAAAAGGCTTCCTTCGTAATTAATTCCGTACTTGTCTTCAAGTACCTTATCTAAATATAACATCTTTTTTTCAAAGGCGTGTACTTTTAAACTAAAAAAGTTCATAAAAGATTGCGGAAATCCAGAAAACATTCTTTCATCCATTGTCTTATAGTAAATTGACCCAAAAAAACACTCTTCTTTTTTCACATTTTCGAGTAAAGGTCTTGATTGTAGGGCTGCTTTGTTGAAATAGTAATTTAAATTAAACTTACATTTAATTCTATCTGAGTCTAGATTAGGTTTGAACTTTATAATCTGGCTGTATGTCTCTGGGTTCTCTATACTATTAAATGCTCTCCAGGTAGAATAAAAATAGGAATGTAACTTGTTATTATATTTTGGTTCTTCTACTATTAGGTTAAATTGATTACAATATTTTTTGTATCTTTCTAATTTAGCAACCCATCGCAGATTATCATTATCTTTCCAGGTATGAACATAAAGATCTGTCTCAACATCTAAAAAAGGTATAATATTGTCAGAGAGATTATTTAAGTATCCTGATATTATGATAGCTTTGCTCATAACTTTAATTTTTTACATTTATAAATATATTTATATATAGATTTTAAGTTACGTATCTTTAAACTTTTTTACTAGTTATATGGAATCTAAAAAAACTTTAATAGTAAGCGGTTGTAGTTTTACAGCTCATGATCATAACTGGCCTGTTATACTCCAAGAACTTTTTGACTTTAATATGATAAACTCTGCTGTCCCATCTCAGGGGAACGGTTTAATTTCAAGAAAAATAATACACGATACAAATCAAGCAGCTGCCGGTTGGCACCATACTGCACCTACAAATACCGAAAATATAGTAGTAGGAGTTATGTGGTCGGCTATAGATAGAAGTGAACGTTATATATCTCATGATGACATGTACGTTGGACCCCCATATCAAAGTTATAACCCAACCTATGTCACTGATTATAAATGGGATGGATGGAGACTTATGATACCTGACTGGCAGAGTTCTGAGGATTGTGAATTACATTATAAGGTGTTTAATCATGTCGTCTCTTCAACGGTGTATACTCTTGAACATATTTTAAGAGTTCAATGGTACTTGAAAAGATTGAACATTAAATACTTTATGTCAACAATGCAAAAGCTCTTTGATCCTGAGTTAGTCAAGATTCAGGAGATTTCCTATCTTTACAATATGGTTGATTGGGAAAAATTTCTACCTGTAGAGGGTTGCCTAGAGTGGGTACAAGACAATTACAATCAAGAAGGTTTTGGTCCTCCCGTCAATGGATTTCATGATTCACATCCTACTAGATTTGGTCATGAAAAATTTACTGAGGAGATAATCTTGCCTTACCTCGAACAAAATCACATTATTCTTTAAAGTATTTTTACTTTTAACCTACTTTTTTAATATTTAATTATACAAATTAGTTTTATTTTAGTTTAATCTTAGTTATGTTCTACTTATGAAAATACTAATTACAGGAGGTGCTGGTTATCTCGGTTCGGTTATAGTCGGTAAGATGTTGATATCTGGTCATGAAGTTGTAGTCTTAGATAAACTAATATTCAATCAAGTTTCTCTTCTATCCTATACCTCTAATCCTAATTTTAAATTTATACACGGTGATGTTCGTAATCTAGATCTTTTAGAAAGATTATGTAACGATGCTGATGTTATTATACCTTTGGCGGCGATTGTTGGTTTTCCAGCTTGTGCTTCTGAACCGGATTTAGCAGAGGATGTAAATTTTAAACAGATATGTAATATTGTCAGATTCATACAAGGTAAAAATAAAAAAATACTTTATCCTAATACTAATAGTGGGTACGGTATAGGGTCTGTTCAAGTAGAATACACCGAAGAGTCTCCTTTGAGCCCTATTTCTATTTACGGTAGTACTAAATGTAGGGCAGAAGATTATTTAAAATTAAATACAGATGCTATAATTTTTAGATTAGCAACTGTTTTCGGTGTTTCCACTAGAATGAGAACTGATTTGCTTGTAAATGACTTTACCTATAAAGCTATTACTGATAAGTACATTGTAGTGTTTGAGAAGAGTTTTAAAAGAAATTTTATACATATACAGGATGTAGCAAATGCATTTTTATTTATGCTAGACAATTATAATACCTACAAGGGTGAAATTTTTAATGTCGGACTAAGTGATGCTAATCTTTCTAAACAAGAACTACTAGAGAAAATACAAAAACATGTAAAAGATTTTGCGGTGGTGTACGATGACTATTATGAAGATCCGGACAAGCGTAACTATATCGTATCTAATACTAAGATTGAAGCTACAGGATGGAAGCCGGAATGGAATATTGATAACGGCATACTACAACTAATAATGGCTTACCAGATGATAGTCCCTAAAATGGGAGCAGAATTCAGAAACGGTTTCCCTTTAGGTTACGCTAATCAAACATAATATGAGTAATGTTATATGATTACAATCATAGATGACTATATATCAAAAACACAATGTAATTCTATATTGAATTTATGGAGTAATACAGATGTTATAGTAAGTCAGGATAATATTTACCGTTTTCAAGGATTTAATTTAATTCCACATTTGAAAAAAGTTATTGATATTATTCCTGAGTTGTTAAACTGTGATTTTAAGAAATTTAGAATACAGTGTACTGATGAGGATATTGAGCAAGTTGAAACTACACATTTACATCTAAATCGTTATTCATTTGTTATATTTTTAAATGATAATTACTCAGGGGGTGAATTGGTATTCAGTGAGGTAAGTTTAAAACCAAAAATTGGGACTATGGTGTACTTCACAAGAGATGAAGCTCATAGAGTAGAAAATTGCATTGGTAAACGATTTACATTAGTAGGTTTTCTAAATAATCATTTATTTACATCACAACATACAACATTAATATGAGCAATAAATGGGATGAGTTCATAGAAACTCCATCAAAGAAATTTGGGTATCAGGTACCAGTCTTCACTCCTTCAATCTATAGGGAATATAGAGGTGAAATATTTACTACATTTCATAGTGAAGAGCATCCAGTAATGAAGCATATCCATTACGAAAAAAATGAAATTAGTATTCACGGTAGATTTTCTAAATCATACAAAGGTGTACTGAGAGGGCTACATTATGATAATAAGACTTGGAAATTAGTTCAAGCAGCCGTAGGTGATATATACTTAATTGTATTAGATGTAAGAAAAGAATCTGCTACTTTTGGTGTTTGGGAATCATTTATGATAACTGAAAAAGATAGAAACCAGGTGTTAATTCCACCAGGGTTTGCTAACGGGCATTATGCCTTAACTGATTGTATGTTCCATTACAATTTATTTTATAAAGACGGCTATGTCGATGCTAATGAACAAGGGGTGGTGAAATGGAATGATCCTGATTATCAGATGGAATGGCCTACTTTATCTCCTGTATTACAAAAAAGAGACCGATGATAAAAAATTTAGAACAATACCCGATAGTAAAAGAGACCCTCTACGACAAAGAAGGTTTAGAGCAGTTTGAAAAAGATATAGTAGTAGATTGGGAATTAGGTAAAATAAAAGGACCTGTTCACTTGAGTGGTGGGAATGAAGATGAGTTAATTGAAATTTGTAAAAGAATTAAACCTACCGATTGGGTGTTCTCAACATGGCGTTCTCATTATCATGCTCTGTTGAAAGGTGTACCTTCAAAGTGGTTGGCGGGTGAAATTCTGGCTGGCCGTTCTATTACTATCGTTAGTGAAGAGTATAAATTCTATGCATCAGCAATAGTTGGTGCAATTATACCAATAGCAACCGGTATAGCGATGGCTAATAAGATAGACGGTAAGGATGATAAGGTATTCTGCTTTATAGGAGATATGGCTTTTGAAACCGGAGGTTTCTATGAAATGCACAAATATGCTACTAACTACAATCTCCCTATAGTCTTTATTGTGGAGGACAATGGTGTTTCAACTAATACCCCTACCGAGAAGACTTGGAATGATAAAAAAAGAGAAATACCAAGTGATGTTATTTGGTATGATTACAAAAAGAAATGGCCACATTACGGTACAGGTAAATGGGTGGTGTTTTAAGACTAGCTTATGTCAAACCAGAGTAAAAAAGAAATTGTTTTAAACCTCGTCTATGACGATTGGGATTTAGAAAAAAATATTCCGAAACCTAATAGACCTAAAACCAATATTACACCTCAGCCTGGTGCTGATAGACGGTGGTTAACTGAAATGAATATGATCTCAGTTCTTCCTTCAGTTAAAACAGTACCAAGAAAGTTAGAAGATGTTATAAAATACCCAGATGAGGTTTTCTTTTATTATGTTTGGTGCAGAGAAAGTTTCTTTAGGGATTCGTTTGCTCATGATAAAATGCCTGTTGATAATGAAGTTATTCGGATGTTTAATCAAAACTCAAATTTATATTTACTCCTAATGAATGAATGTGAATTTGAACCTAAAGATTCTCTAGTTTCTTTAGAAAAACTCGTACAGACATTAAAACTAGATCCTACTCGTACTATTCTTGTGAGTAATAATGAAAAACTAGAAGACTATAAAGCAGATTTGAGCATTAGTGCGCAAGTTTATACCACCCGTACAATGTTAAATGCTATAGAGGATGAGGACAAGGTATTAAACTTTAAATCTGATAAAGATCCGGGTTCTTTTTTTCTATGTCACAATAGGTCTCCTAGAATACATAGATACGGTTTGCTGTGTTTATTAAAAAACTACGACCTATTAGGAGATATAAACTGGTCTTTAATTAACGGTTGGGATAATAATGCTGATTTTGTGGAGGAAGATTACTTACGGGTTTTGAATCCACAAAAATATCATGAAGTATCTCAGGAGATTGAGTTTTTTCGTTCTATCACAATACAAAAAAGTAAATACGAAATTGATAGAAATGAATTTGATAAGCGGGATAATCAATCAATCTTTTTTGAACCTAATACTTATGAGAACTCATATTTTAATATTGTAACTGAGTCTAATTTCTATAATGAGGATGTTCATATATCAGAAAAGTCTTTTAAGCCGTTTCTTTATTTTCAATTTCCTCTTATCCTAGCATCCTACCGTCATGGTTATTATTTTAGAAAAGCCTATCCCGATATAGATTTTTTTGATGATGTAATAAATCACGATTATGATAATATTGTAAATGACAGAGAAAGGCTTGCTGCCTTTGTTAAAGAAATAAAAAGAATCAACGGTAAAAAAGATTTTTTTATAGAGTTTTATAAAAAAAATAAAGAAAGATTTATTAACAACCGTGAAGTACTTGAAAATCTTAACAATATCCACGATTATAGGTTTTTTGGTTATTTAGATAGTTTAGGGGTTAAACCACCGACTGGTAACCTCAATCTTATATATGATAATTGGAATGAGAAACTGCAATTTCCTGATAATCCTAATTGTAGGGAGGTTTATACAGGTTTCTTAATGAATATTGACTCACCTCTAGGTCCTTTACATTTTCCAGGGGTTCTAGTTAGAAGGTACCCATTAGAGGATATAGCTAATTATCCAGATAGAAGATTCTTTTATTTTATAATATTAACTCCTAATAGGATACTCTCTAATCTCAGAGAGGGGTTGTTGCCGATGCCTGCCGAGGTTATTGATACAGTATTAAAGTTTCCTAACTTTAATATTATTATGATGAATGAACATGAATATGAAAACTTTGAAACTGTTAAAGCTATTCACGAATGGGCTGTTGAGCTCAATATAAATCAAAAACAATTATGGATTGCTAATAACAATATACAGTTAAATGATTATAAGAAAAGACTAAAAAGTGATATTAATTTTCACGTTACATCAATACTAAGAGATCAGATTGCTTTAATTATGCGCAAACAGATGGGCACTCTTGATTTTAAAACAGATAAGGAGGGAGCTTTTTTCCTATGTCAAAATAGGAGACCCAGGCCTCATAGGTATGCACTACTTTCGTTATTAAAGAAAAATAATATTATAGACAATGTAGATTGGTCTTTAGTTAACGGATGGAATGCTAAAAATATACATATAGTTTTCTACTGTAATGTACTAAATGATGCAGATGTAGTTGAACTACAGGAAGAAATTGATTATTTTCAAAATATAGAACAGAAAAAAAATAAATATGAAGAGCAGTTTACTTGGTTTGATAGTAGGGAAGACACAGATTCTATCAATTGGGGAGAGACTTATATAAAAGAAACTTTTGAAAATTCATATTTTAACATAACCACCGAAACAGAGTTTGATTCAGATGTTTTACATATTAGTGAGAAGTCTTTCAAAGCATTTTATGTTATGCAATTTCCTCTAATACTTGCATCTCCGTATCATATTACCGAAATTAAAAATCATTATGATTTCGATTGGTTTGATGATATTATAGATCATAGTTATGATACGGTTCTTAATCACAGGGATAGGTTATTTCAATTCGTCAAGGAAGTAAAAAGAATTAACGATAATAAAGAATTTTTTATAGAGTTTTATAAGAATAACAAAAAGAGGTTTACTGATAATTATAAAAAATCTTTAAAATGGGCTAATAATCATAGAGATAGAGATTTTCTATTAGGATTATGTGATCTACCTCGTAAAATTAATATTAAGGAGAATTATACTAAAAAGAAATTAATATAATGAAAAAAATACTAATAACAGGGTGTAGTGGTCTAGTGGGAACACATTTAGTAAAAAAATGTATCGGACTAGGTTACGATGTAGTAGGGGTTGATTTATACCGCAGTAAACACCTTCCTATAGATGGATGGTCTTTTATTGAAGCTGATCTAATTAAAAGTAATGTAATTGAAAATATTTTTTCGAGTAATAAATTTAATGCGGTATTTAATACATTCGGTATAAAAGGATCACCTTTAAAGGCTAAAAATAGTCCGGTCGATTTTCTTTACCCTTCTTTCAAAATCAATACTGAGATTATAAACCAATGTGCTAAGCAAGATATTTGGTTAGTATTTGTTAGTTCGGTAGGGGTATATGCTCCGGCTGAGGTATTTATTGAAGATACTGTTTGGAAGACTCTTCCCTCTGAGGCTGATTGGTACCCTAGTTGGAGTAAAAGAATGGGAGAAATACTTCTTGGTGCTTACAAGGTACAGTATGACTATAATAAATGGTCAATTATAAGACCAGCAAACATATTCGGTGAATATGATGATTTTAGTGGATTCGGTACTGTGATAGCTTCAACAATTAAAAAAGTTGCAGAAGCAAAGAATGAAATTGTATGCTGGGGTGATGGATCACCAATTAGAGATTTTGTTTACGCCGGTGATGTAGCGGATGCTATTATAAAAATGTATACTAATCAAATAAACGATATTGTTAATTTTGGGTCCGGAATTGAGATTTCAATCAAAGAGATAGTCGATAATATAGCTAGTATTAGTGGAAAAGATTTAGATATCAAATGGGATACATCAAAACCTAACGGTGACTTAAAGAGATTAATGGATATTACAAAGCAAGCACATTATAATACTTTACCAACTAAATCATTTATTGTAAGATTAAAAGAAGTTTATGAATTCTATACCAATTCCTCCAGATGATTTTTTAAAAGAAGGTTTTTATGTAGGTGATCCACATGACCTTATGGATAAGGATGAAAGTATATACTTTGATTCTAAAACCAACGAACTTAAAACTGAGATAGATAAAATAGAGAGTCTATTCTACAATGTAGATATGATTACAGTGATCCGAATAATCCAACTGTTAATTATAAATCTCCAATACTTTATAATGAGATTGAGGAAAGAGACTCCAATATAAAATCAATATAAATAAAAGTTAATAAAATAACAAATAGAATATGATAAGTAAAAATTCAAGAATACTAATAACCGGAGGTTCCGGTTTGGTTGGTCAAAATTTAGTAGCTCGGTTACACAAGGACGGGTATAAAAGCTTAGTAGTTAATTTACATACTAGGAATGTTAGAGAAATGTTAAAGGGTGTTCACTACTCTAGTCATGATTTACAGAACTACGAAGAATGTCTAAAAGCAACTAAAAATATTGATGTTGTGTATCATTGTGCGGCAAGTACTTCAAATGCAGTAGACACTGTGGTTGACCCTCTAGCACATGTTACACCTAATGTTGCTATGAATAATTTTCTAATTGATGCCAGTTGGAGAAATAGTATTAAACATTATATATTTTTATCTTCCAATACGGTTTATCCACCAAAAGGAGATGTACCTGTTGTCGAAACTGATTTTCTATTTGATGAACCTTACCCGGTTTACTTTCCTGTAGGTTGGATGAAGAGGTATGCTGAAATTCAATGCGAGTTATATGGTAAGTATTTACCTGTAAAGATGAAATGTACTGTTGTTAGACCAGCAAATTTATTTGGACCACATGATAAGTATGATTTCAATAAATGTCATGTCACTCCGGCTACTATACGAAAAGTAGCAGATGAAATGAACCCTATACCGGTTTGGGGTGATGGTAGTGAGTTAAGGGATCTACTGTATATTGAAGACTTTGTCGAAGCATTACAGATTATAATGGAAAAAGAAACTGAGATGTTTGAGGTATATAATGTTGGTTCTAATAAGGTTTATTCGGTATTAGAGGTGTTAGAAAAAATGAAAGTTATTGCTAAGTTTGATGCACCGACTGAGTTTATTAGTGGAAAGCCTTCTATGATCCCAACTCGTAAAATTGATTCTAATAAAATTAAAGAAAAATTAGGGTGGGAAGCAACAACTAGTATTGAAGACGGTTTAACAAGTGCTTATAATTGGTATAAAAAACATGAAAACGAATTCAAATAAGATTAGCAAAGGTATTGTATTTGGTGGGTGCTCCTTCACTTGGGGTCAAGGTCTTTATTACTACTCCAACCTCCCTACTTTGAAAGAACCGGCTCCTGATGATTATGATGGTTTACTTGTCACAGATGCTCATAGAAGGTATGGTGCTACATTGAGATACCCTCGTTTAGTTGCAAATCATTTTAATACATTTGAAGTCTGTATGTTACAGAACGGAGGTTCAGAAGAGACTACTTTCCAGTACCTCAAAAGAGTTTTTGGGCTCATTGATGGATATGACCATCTATTCACAGATACATTATCTTTCAATGAGATTGGATATATTATAGTCCAAACCAGCCAACCTGATAGAAATAGTTTTACCTACACCCTCGATGATGTTGAATACAACTATACGCCCTATTCATTAAAAAAGCAAGAAGAATTTTCTAAATGGTTAAAGTATAAGAATTTAGATTTTGATAAATGGTATTCAAATCATGTTAAAAATGTGTTTAATCAGTTAAAAGATACCTTTTCTTTTTATGAATCCAAAGGAATCAAAACACTCTTTCTCAATTGGGAAAATGATTACCACCCTTTGGTTGAATCGGATAGTTTTATGTCACAGAGATTTATACCTTTGCATTATAAAGGTAAAACTTATAACTCTATACGAGACCTAACAGATGAAAATGAAAATCTAGTTATTTATAATGATCTTGAACATTTTTCTATAACACCAAAAGATCATCATCCATCAAAAGAGTGTAATCAAGTTATGGCTTCAAGTATAATAGACAAAATCAATACTGTTAAAACTCTAATTTAAAAATTATGGAAAAAAGTTTATATAAAGATTCACTCTTAAGTTCAATGACTTACCTAGGTCAGCAGGAAGATACTATTTTTATAGGTCAACAAGTACTTTGGCAAGGAAATCCAATGAGTACCACGATTGTTGATGTACCTAAAAACAAGTTAATTGAATTACCTGTTATGGAAGAATCTCAAATGGGTATTTCTCTAGGTATGGCGATGGCAGGCAAATTTGTTATTTCTTTTTACCCGAGGTGGGATTTTTTAATTTGTGCAACAAATCAACTAGTTAACCATGTAGATAAAATTGGTCTAATGAGTGGTGATAGATGGAAGGTAAACATGATTATAAGATTAGGAAAAGGATCAGATAAACCGTTAGACCCTGGGTATCAGCACAAAGGAAATTATTTACAAGAATTCGAATCTATGTGCCCTAATATACAATTTCATGATTTAAAAAATTGGGAGTCTATAGAAGAGACTTACAAGCACGTTTATACACAAGGAGGTATACATGTTATAGTTGAATATCCGGAACTTTACTATAGCTAAAAAAATAATATCTTATAGTACGTATTAGTATAGGGGTTCAAAACCGTGGGGAGTATTTTTTATTTTATCTACTACTCTATTAAATAATTCTTTATCTTCAGTGTATCTGGTTATATTATTATTTTGACTATACTCTAATATTTCTTTAAGAATTATAGCAGTATAAAAGTTTCCGTATCTACCGTAGTGGTTATCGTCTACTCTTTGGTTAGTTTCTTCTATTATACTCAGTACATTGTATTCTGGTATAATATTTTTAAAGACTTCATTAGAAGCCTCCCAAAAGTAAAACTGATCATTTTCAAATATTTTCGATATCCGAGGAAATGGTGACCATAGAATTGGTTTATATTTACTGTGTAGGGAAATAAGGTGAGACATGAAGGGTATCATCCTTTCATTTAAAAAACCTTTCTCAAAACTGTTGCTTCTATATAGTTTCTGCTCAATTAACATTCTTTTGCGTTCTTGAGGAATATCTTCTGGTATTATATCACCTATGATTGTTAGGTCCCATTCACCATCCTCTCGAATCCAATCAAATCTGCAAGGAGATGTCCAATTAATTACTATTCTATCTCCTTCTTTAAATTCCTTATCTATTTTTGTAAATTGATTATATATAGAATAGACGGAGCAGCCACCATCTCCAAAATTAATAACCTCATATCCAAATAATTTAAAATAATCTGTAAAGTGTAAAGGGTATTTACCTTTAGCCTTTGCTAGTAACTTTATAAAGCTGTGAATCCCAGTATTATGAGAAAGGTATGTTATATCATCAGAGGTAATATCAGCTCCTTTTTTATGAATTTTTATTGGACGTTCATATATATTCTCAGCAAAAGAATCTCCTAACACAAATACTCTCATTTTTCAAATTTAAATTTACTACTATTTTTTATACTTATTTTTACTATAACCTTTATTAAAAATATCCCAATCTTCTTGAGTTCCCCAATCAATGAATTGGGTGGTTTCTCTATTTTTAAATTGCTTACCGTTTAGTATCATTTTGAAAATTACATGAGATATATAAATTTCATTTTCTTGGTCTATAGATTCATATGTTTCAACAAATTCTTGTGCTGAATCAAATGTATATAAACCGCAACAGAAATCAGCAGAGATAACACTTTTTTCTACTATCGTTAACACCTCATTATTACCATTCTTTTTTATGTAAGATTTATTTCCTGGTGTAATATTCTTACAATCATTTAATGAGTATGTGCAAATTTCATTTGGTTCTATTTCACTGATGAAAAAATAATCATCTGCATCTTTTATAAATATAGAGCCACTAATATCTAATATTGAAATACCCTGGTAAACGGTTTGGGATGCACTTTCAGTATCTTCGCTGAGTTGTATTAATTTAAACTGAGGTATAGATTCAAATTGAGTATATATCTTGTCAATAATTTCATCAGTTAGGTGCCTTTTCAAAGCAACTACTATAATTTTATCAAATGTATCCAATGGTAATCCGATTATGGATTCATATACCATTAAATTACCACTTGGGTGTTTTAGTAACCACTTTGGAGTTTTAGTAGTAAACCTACTACTTTTTCCTGCACATGGAATTATAAGAGTTCGCATAACCTGTTGATGTTTTTCTCTAAGTAATGTATTACTTTATCGTCTTTAGTGTAAGGATAAATACGTAGTAAATTAATTATTTGAAATAATTCGTAATCCTTAACTGGGTATTTATCTGTGAGCCAGTTATCTATGTAGTTCAACCCTATTTTTATTTTAGTTAAATCTACTACTTCCTCTACCATATTTAATGACCAGTATAGGTGAGTATCTTGTCTTAATTTAACAATATCTATTGTTGGTGATTCTATATAAGAATCAAGAAAATCAATTAGGTATATATCTTCAGCAAAAATCATATTTGAAAAAGTAAGATCACCATGGGTTAAACCCACTTTTACTTTTACAGATTCTTTATTGGATAAAATAGGTAATAAGTTTTTACCGCCAGGTAGTAAAGAGAGTTTATCCTTTAGAATCTGAATTGGTATATTCATTTCGCCGATTATTCTTTCCTTTAGGTATCCATCAATTCTATAAATAAGGTTATCTAAATCTCGTTTAGTTGCACTAGTGAGAAATTGTGAAAATGATTGACCTTGTATGTATTCCATACTGAAACCATTTTCATGTATATCAATAACGTTCGGAGATCTAAAAAAATTACTCTTAAATTGTTTCTGTTTTATTGCGGACACATGTAATCTACTATCCTTATTATAGGATGTCTTACTAACTAAATTATTCTTTAATTTTAGAATATAGTTACTATGACCTTTTACTTTAAAATCCAATTGTAATCCTTTAAATTATCTGTTATCTGTAAACGTACCCAACCGCATCCTCTCCCTATAATTGTGCAATTATTTTTAAATATAATATTATCTGGTGGTTTTCCTAAGTCAGATTCTTTTACATGAAACCAGTTAGATGATGATGGTATAAACTTGATACCTCTATCTTGAAGCTTTAAGAATAAATCACTACGGGTTTTTTTTACATTTGATATGTACTCATCTGCCACATCTTTATTTTTACATAAAGTTTCTACCCATCTAAGAGTCTGTCCGGTAATCTCATACATATCTCTATATTGAATCATATAGTCTATATTTGTCTTTTGAGAAAATATCAAACCAAATCTAGCACCTGCAGAACCATATGCTTTTGAAAATGTTCGAGTAACATATAAATTAGGGTATTTATCTATTAAATCAATACAGCTTCTTTCATTTGAAAATTCTATATATGCTTCATCTATTAAAGTAGGAACTCCTTTATCAAGTATGCTAATTATATCATAATATGAAATTGTATCCCCTATTGGAGATGATGGATTTGATATAATTACAATAGAATTTTCTCTTATAGATTTTAAAAAAGAATCTATTGGAAATTTTATAATGTCATATGGAATGGGTTTTACTTTTAAATTGTACATTTCACCGTACACCTTAAACATTGGAAATGTTGGGTCTGTGATTATTAGTTTCTTTCTACCCCAAAGCCAATGTTTTTTTGAATTAGATTCTACAAAATACTTTATGCATCTATCTGAACCAAATCCCATCATAAAGTTATCGTACCCGTAAAATTTAAATAATGGTTCGTGTAGTTCTTGTGTATTTGGGTAAAACTTTAAATCCTCTTCTGTCAATAATTTTTTATATTCCTTAAATACTTTCCCCCATGGTGTATTTCTTTCTGAGGAATGTAGTCTCAATTTGTTATGAGGGATTGTAGAATTAAAATTTCGTTTTATCATTAGTTTTTAACTTCACTTAGTATGGGTACTAATTCTTTATACGAACAGTTTTTACAGTGCGATGTTGGGTTATTGGTCTTACACCCGTTTTTTACATTTTGAAAATCATCAGAAGTTCTTATTAACTTCAAATCTGTTTCAAATAGGTTACCAAAAGGTTTTGCTCCTGTATTCATACAGCACATTTTTACATTACCTTCTACAGTAGTATATAATGCTTCTTCAACCCAGAAACAATCTTCATAATCCCATTTACTCTTTCCTTTAATGTTGTTAGACCAGTTAGTTTTTAAATATAAAATTTGTTCTTTATTATACCCACCGGGTAGTGATTTATCTTCACTCCAATCCTGTGCTATATTTAAACGAAGTTCACCTAACTTGTTATCCTTTCTTAATCTATCTATTTTTTGTATATCATAAATATTGTCAGGATTAACAACATAGTTAATAACAACATCACATTTATACCTATTAACTTCTTTAAATTTATCTAAAAAAGTAATAAGTTTATCCCATTTTGCAGGTGCTCTATCTCTCTCATAAGATTCTTTATACCCGTCTATACTAAAATAAAGAAGATCTATATACTTTAAAGAGTTGGTAAAAGATTCTTTAATTTTATATTGACAGTTAGTTGCTACTATTAATTTAGCGGATGGAAAATAATCTTTAAATATTTTACAAATTTGGTCAAATTTTGGATGTAACATTGGTTCACCCATTCCCATTAGTTTACCTTCCTTAATAGGGTGATCTTTTATGCTTTCCAATAACTTTCTAAATTTAGATATTGGCATATGTTGTAATGTACCAATAACCTCATCTCTGTTGCAAAATGAACAAGCAAGATTACAGTAATTAGTTGTTTCTAAATAAACGTATGTTATTGGTTTTAACATCCAGAATTTATATTTTACGCAGATATAGTAACGTAAAGTTTTTTAAGAATATTTTCAATACTTTTGCATTCAAATAGAAGGTTTCTATTATATTCAAGTGAAGACCTATTATCCTTTATAGTCCCGATAAGGCTGTCTTTAGGTATATTCACTAGTCTATCGATTTCATATAAATTTAATACCATTTTATGGTTAATATTTAAAGTTTTGTCAACTTTTTCTGTTTCTGTAAACCAATCGTATGGTTTGTATCCTGATTCAACAAAGTACTTATTATGAGATGGATTTGAATAAAATACAAGCGGGTGATAGTGTAGTATTGGATTAAATGTAGACATGTTTATGAAAACTTGATCTTTTCTATCTGCTAAAGATGTTGATACCCAGGAGAAAATTGAATTACGGTAAACATCAGCCGGGATTGTTTTATTTGTATATTCACTTTTCACTATACTTCTCAAAGTAGAATCATAATTTTCTTCAATCTTACTCGCAATATAAGAAGAGGTCTGTTTAATTTTATCCACAATTTTTTTATCAAACTTAAGAAAAGGAAGTAAATGATTATAAGATAGTTCAGTACTTATTTTATAGCAATTTCGTATTTTATATCTTAATTTATGGTAATCAAAAGGTTCAGGTCCTGGGTATCCGATCGCTTGTTCTTCAGTTTTTTGAAAAAGAATGTGCTCATTCTGTTCGTTTCCTAATTCGTATTCTACTATACTGTCTTCTATGTATTTTGTATTTTCTAACCAGTAGAGCATAAAATCTCTACTTTGTAATTGAGTTCTATTAATTCTTAATAGTCTTTTGCTTTCTTTTTTCTCTATATTAGCTATATACTCATCGAATGTATAGTAAGGGTTCCATTTATTTTTCTCTTGAAATGAGTTAATTTCATATGCATTTTCGTAAATCACACGAGTATAATTTCCAAGTTTTAAATCCTCTCCGTAAAATTCCTGCTCCTGTTCGTAACCTTTTTTATTTGAACTTAGGACTATTATAGACTTAGGAGGAAGACCGTACTTACTACGTACATTATCAAACACTTCATAATAGGTATTATGATAATCTTGGGGCCGGTTAGGATTGTGTGCAAAATTATCAGCTTCCCACCCAAAATACAAAAGCATTGTTAATCTGTCTTTTTTCATATTCACAATCAATTCGGGGTGTTTTTTAAAAAGCTTATCAAAAAAGGTAGTTTTTATTGCTTTTGGATCATCAATAGAGGTGTGTAAGTTTAACTGAAGTATAATTTGTTTTGTTTTTTGATTTTTAATTGCAAGTAAAGCTTCGGGGTAGGGTAACTCGGTGATAGGTTTATACTTTTTTAACAGCTCCACCATAGCAGGTATATGAAAGGTATAAACAGTATCCCTGATTTTGTATGTGTCGGGTTTAAGCAACCTGCTAAACCAGTCGGAACTTTCTACTATCGGGTTAGTTTTTCCAGGTTCACTGTACTTTTCATCTAATGTTGTCCAAATTACATTGTCTATTAGCTTTTTTACTACTTGTAAATAATCTAGATCCGCATACTTATACTTTTGCACAATTGAACTTGTCTATAGTAAACTTTAATTTTTACCAGGATACATTCCAATCCTCAAATTCAGCAGCTAGGCAGTCGATTTTATAATCTTTTCTTCCTCCAACTATTTCTTGAATTTTATTTTTTGCAGTATTACGTATACCGTTAATACCGTGAGTAAGAGCTAAATTAGAAGGACCTGCAGTTCCTGCTCTTACAGCAGATTCATTATGCCAAATGTGTGCATTCATCTGGGAGAGTACCACTATAGCTCTAATTGTTTCTGCATTAATTGAGGTACTTTCATTTAAATATAGTTGAATATCGTGAACTATATCTGCAATTTCTTGAGCGTATTCTTCCTTGTGATCTGGTATTTTAACTTCTTTGAGCTGTGCTATTGAAAGTCTATCTACTAGTTCAGCTAAAGTGGGAAGGTATTTTCTATTTTCCATGGTTTAGTTTATTATAATTTTTTTATAGTTTATCATTCTTAGTATCTGGTACATATTCCCCTGTTTCGAAATGACTTATCTCGCCATTAAAGACAGGACGATTAGGTATACTGTTATCTACTTTTAATGTTTCATACCATTCGGCTAACTCAGGGAAGGTGGTTTTGAAGTCTTTACCTCTTCTTTTATCATACTGCATGTAAAAACTTTTAAAATCGTGAAATAACACATCTCTATCTGATTCTGTTCCTCTGTGGCCTCTATTGACTACTTCAATATAATCAAGAAGTCTTTCAAATTGAGCTAATTCATGTATATTGAATAAAGGACTATTTTTATTTTCATTATACCATTTTTTCAGCTTAGCATGTAGTTCTTTTTTTATGTTATCAGGAAGAACAAGGGGGGACATAAATGCTGGCCATCTTAGTATATTTAAATCAACATTAGGTCTATTATGACCGTATTTTATTTTGAGTATTTTTATATCTTCTAAAAATTCAACAATACTAACAAGAGATAGGCTATTTACTGTCATCATTATAGTTAATGATCTAAATATTTTAGGGTTTGCTTTTTCAATAAACTTGACCATATTTGATCGCCATTCATCGTATTTCAAACCATCTCTAATGTACTCGGCGTGAAGTCCAAGTGATTCATTACTGGTATATAGATCAAATTGTTTTATTTCTAATTGATAAGTAGCATCAATTAGCTTGTTTAGTAACCTTTCATTTACTCCAAGGTTTGAATTAACTGCAAATCTTAAATTTTTAGAAGGATGTTTTTTCATTAGCTCGATAAAATTCCAGAAATTAAAACTTTGTGCAGGTTCGCCACCAGTAATCCTTATTTCCTGTAGAGTTTTTGTCAGCTCTGGCCACCATTCTAAAAAAGCAACAACATAGGGGTTATCTAGACCATTCTTACTAAATTGTTCTGACCATGATCCATCGCTTTGGTATGCTCCGCTACTAAAGGATTTAAATTTTTGATAAGGTCCATTCTCTGTAATATCTTTTCCCCATGTGGTACTATACCCGGCATTACAGTAGCTACAGGCAAAGTTACAAGTTCTATCAAAACTAACTTCTACAGTTTTTAATAAAATATCTTGATTATAATCTGAATCTTTTAAGTCGGCAATTTCTTTATCTGTGTATATATTACTCTTGTAAACCCTATCTGATATGTTATCTCTACCAATGTCTTCAATTTTCCAACAATAAGAACACTCTGCTGGTCTGACGCCTGTTAGCATCATTTTTCGCATCTCTTTCTTATGTTTGGTATTATGAAGTGCTGATGGATTGTCTTTTAGTTCCTTTAAATCAATAGGGTGGGGTAAAGGAAGGTGGCAAGAATTTGTGAACCCATGTCCTAAATGTAAACTAGCATTATACCACTTTGCGGCGCAGAAGCTTTTACTTATTGAATTTAAACGAGTATCTCTCCATTTTTTTAATTCTTCTGACATATTAAACTATTTTAGCTGGTCTTGCGGATTTATTAAATTCTAGATGTTTTTCTTGTTTGACTTCTTCAGTTTCATAAAGTTCTCCATGGTTACCGTTTCCGGATTTATCAAATGTTTTAAACCTTGAATTTCTTTCCAAATCAAACCAGAGGTACAGGTTTTCTGGTTTTTCAATACTACTATTATATATTTTTACTTCAAATATTTCACCGTAAAACCAAAATTGATTTTCGTTGAAAGAGTATGGGTTAGCTACGCCAATAAAAATTGTCTGGTTTGAATAATCATACACTTGTCCGCAATCTTTACTATTGTAAAAGATATCACCAACATATAAATGAAACTTATTGTCTTTTTTTACTACCTTAACTTTAATTATCTCAGGTAATAGACTTAAAGTTTCAACTCTATGGTTATCATGTTTTATGACCCATTCTCTTAATGTTTCATCGGGTATACCCTCAATTTTATAATCAATAGCTATATACCCTCCATCATTTCCTGATGGGTCTGTGATGGGTTGGGATGCATCGTAAAACCCCCATCTTCTAACTAAACCATTGACCGCAGCATCACTCATCTTAATGGGTGTGTTTTTTATTATATACTCCTTCCACCATCTAGCATGATTTTCATCAACATCCTCCGTATCTTTAGAACCAAAAAATAAATCATCATAAACAATAACTTCATTTTCTATCTTCCACCAGGCCCATTTTATTGATTTACCCGCATGTGAGAATATGCCCATGTTGTAACCAGTCCTACCAATTACACAGAATTCATTTTCACTATTGGATAAATCTGGTTTAAATGTTGTCTCAAAAATAAAATCCTCTTCTAATAAGTTGTACTTTTTTGTATTGGTATTGTTTCTGGTTTCGTTTTTGACCAAGTATGCTAATTTATCTTTAAATATCATGATACTCTAGATTTTGTTACTCTACATTTTGCTAAAAATTCTTCAAGCTCAGGGAATGTTTTTACAAAATCGGTGTTTCTTCTTTTATCATGTTCTGTGATAAATTTATAAAAATCTTTTCGATTTGTGTTTAAATTCTCTTCATTTTCTTCTGAAATAAACCAATCTTTAATTCTTTTAATTTTATTTATTTCGATATCAGTAAAGCCATATCCATCTAAACCGGTACGCATTTGTTCATAAAAGTCAACTAATTTTGCCTGTTCATCGATTTCCCTTACCCATTCTTTATCAAGTATCTTAACAGTCTGATGGGTGGGCCATCGAAGGTATGATGAATCTAATAAAAGAGAAGAGCCCCAGTATCTTGATGGATTATGGTGTCTTTCTTTAAGTATTACTACGTCTTCTATTAATTTTTTATAGCTAGGAACTGAAAGAGCATTGTAGGTTGACATTATGTCAATGGTCATTGGTTTAAATTTATCTAATAAAAAATCTACTCTTTCGTAGAATTGATTATAATTAAATCCATTTCTAATGTAGTTTGCTTGTTCTCCGTAAGCGTCACAAGAAGTAAAGATTATAAACTCGTGTACTAGTTCTTTATCGATTATGATTTCAACTTTCTCTACAAATTTTTTAAATAACGATTCAGGTATGCCTAAATTACTGTTTATACAGAAACTTAATCTTTTATTTGGATTATCTGTTTCGATAATGTAATCTAATACTTTGAATGTATCCTTACTGAGTAGAGGTTCGCCACCTGTAATCCTAAATGTATGTAGATCGTGATATAAATCTGGCCACCATTTCCAAAAAGCCTCTACGTATGGATTATGTTCAGATACCTGATAGGGCATTACCCCTCGTTCTTTGTATGTACTCATACTATTAAAAGACGTACTTGTCTTATAAGGTCCGAACTGGTTGATTTCTTCTACCCATTTTGTAGAATACATTGGGCCACAGTACGAACATTTGAAATTACATGTATTACTAAATGCGACTTCAACATATTTCGGGTTAAAATCCTTTTTCCAGCTACTGGTAGTAATTTCTTCAAAGTGAGGAGCAGACCAAGGTTCTGATGATTTATATGTTCTGTCAGAAAATGCGTTACTGCTGTCTTCAATCTTCCAACAATAATCACATTCTTTTGGCTTACCGCCTTCCAGCATTTCTTTACGTGCTAATTTTTTATAGTTTGTATTGTGTAAAGCAGAAGGATTATTTTGTAATTCACTTAAAGGTATTTTATGAGCTGTTGGGTGATGACAGGAATGTGTCATACCATTATGTAAGTGCATTGTGACTTGTGTCCATTTTGCTAAACACATTCCACAGCCTACTTTATTTAACTTGCTTCTAGTTTTTTCAAAGACTTCATTTAACATAACTTATAACTTTATATTTATCATTTTTGCCCAAGGAGTAAATTTTTCTTCTCCTAGGAATTCGTAACTCAATTGCTTTATTCCATCTTCTTTATGTTGTATTTTATCTTGCTGCATTTGAAGAACATACCTTCTTTCGTTTGCAGCGGTTGTTTCACCTTTAACCCATCTTCCATTTACTAATCCTTCGTCATCATGAGGGAGACATCTGAATCTACCTTCTACTCTGTAGGGTAGAATTGAATTAGGAATCTTAAACTCATCAACTTTGTCTATAGTATCGAAACTTTCAAAACTAGTTCGTGGGGAGTTAAAATCTATATCTATAATTAGGCCGTTAGAATCAATTTCTTTATGTAAATTACTAACTTCTTTGAGAGAGAGAGCTCTATTCCATATAAAGGTTTTAGCAATATCACCTTTAAAATACTTGTTACCCTGTTCTTCGGGAGTAGAAGGTGACATTCCTAAGTATATATCTTTAGTATTATACTCTTTTAGTAAGCCTTCCAATTTTAATGGCGAGGGGCTTCCGTACCCTCCTTTAGAGTCAACTTCAGATCCGTTTAAGTAAAAATGAGACTGTTTACCCTTACTATCTATGACTGCTGTAATCCAACTCCATTGATTATCATACCTCTTTACCCACATGTAGTGGTGTTTGTTAAATGTATTCCAATAAGTAAGAGAAAGTGCTCTGGAATTGTTAAAGGATACACCGTAATCATACCCCGGTATTCTAAAAATTGGATATTCAACATATCTATTATCCTTATCTCCTATCAAAAAGATTTTATTTTTATCCGGTTGCTGATATGCTCTCACTAATATAGAGATAGTATGAGAATTACTTGTTAGACCTTTAAAATCTCTTGAGGGAGTTAATTTTATATAAGAAGATTCACCGTTAAATTCTTTAAATTTCTGTTGAATAGGAGTTTCATTTAAATATGTATTATTTGTATACCCCTCTTTGTAGCACCGCCAGAATAAATCATCATCTTCCATGCCCCAGTCCCAGTAGTTATTAGAGTAACCATTTGTTGCTTCAAGCTGTTCTTTAGTAAATAGAACTGCTCCTCCAAAATATTCATGGTATTTTAACTGATAGTTCATTTGAGATATTTTAGTGGCAATATGACGTGGTGCCTCTGAAGGATAGGAGTAGTCAGCCCCTTCTTCGGGGATCATATCTATATCGTGAAATACTACATAATCACATCCTTCTTCTAAGGCATGTTTTGCAGCTATGTTTTTGGTTGTACCTCTATTAAAGAGTTTATCATCTACTTGATGACAGAAATACATTTGAAAATCTATACCAGCATTTTTAAGATATTTTCCAACCTTGGGTATAAACTCATGCATATGTAACTCCCTGTTACGGTACGGTACACAGACCCCTAATTTATGTTTTGTCATATTGCTACTGTCATGTGAGTTTCTCTATCTAGCGATGTTGTACTATGTAGTTTGTAGTCTAAAGTAGAAAGCCCATCTTTAGTTAAATCCGATAAACCTTTTGAAACTTCATTAACATATTTTAATTGATTAAATCTAGTGGTCTGGTGGCGCCATCTTCCGTCAAGGTAGTTGTCTACTTTTGTATCTACAGTACTAAAAGTTGAATTTCTTCTAAAAGGTATTCGAATTTGCTTACTATCTTGATGATTATGGCCTATAATCTCACAGTTGTATATTTTTGCAGGATTATTTTTTCCAGTTAAGTCTACAAGCTCATAGTTTTTTATCATTTTAGCATCGTAGTATATAACAAGATCAGAACCATTCTGATAGTTGGCAAAGGAGTGAGTAAATCCAAAATATGTATTTTCTGCTACTGATTTTATAGCTTTTTCCGGGAGCATTATATCCCAAACCATAAATTGATCTATAAGACCTTTGTAGTGTTCGTATTCAGAATCATCTTCTTCTATCGTTCTGCAACCTAAAGTTAGATATTTTATCTTATGATAAGGTATAAGTTTATCTTTTAGCTGTTTTTTTTCTACTAGCACTCCGTTTTGGTATAAACCAATAATACAGCTTATACTATCCCAGGTGACAGAAAAATTAGTTTTGTAAACTGGTTGTATCTGAGTTGTTATGGTGGTTATTGCTTTAGTGTCATCAAATACTTCCAGTACGTACCTGTTAAATGAATTATAGTAGAGCGTAAAATCATACCCCGGTACGTTAAAGATTACTATTCTATCGTTGTCTTTAGTGTGGTCTAATACTAGTTCATCTGGTTCAATGGAGATATGGATAGTAAAATCTTTAATGTATGTTATAGTGTTAGGGATTCTAACAGAAGAGTCAGCTCCATTAAATTTTAACGTTGCTATATTAGCTCCTATGTTATCAACATTCATAATGTCTACCGGAACATGTCTTTTTACACACCTGTACAGTAAATCATCATCTTCAAATCCCCATCCCCAGTAATTATTAGAATAACCGTTTATTAACTTAAAATCTTCAATAGGAAAAAGAGTCACTCCACCGAAATAATGAGGAAAAGGAAGTTTTTCTAATATACCCTCTCTTATAACTCCGGTAGATAGGTGTAAAGGGACATCAGCATAGCTGTAATCAACTCTAACCGGGTGCATATCAACGTCGTGAAATACTACATAATCACACCCTAATTTACAAGCATGTTCAAAACCTATATTTAAAAGTTTACCTCTATTAAAAGAGGTAGCATTGTCCTGTTCTACAACAATTAACCTATAGTCAATGTCGGTTTTTTCTAAATACTTTGTAATTTTTGATTTAAACTTTACTAGCTGCTCATACCGATCCCTGTAGGGGACTACAATTCCTAATAAATGCATAAATTACTCTTTATTTTCTTCGGACATATCCAGAAATTTAGCAAGATAAAACTGTAAACGAGCATCCCATCCTGGTGTATCCATTTCTTCGAACCAGATAGTTAATGCGTTTACTGAAACTGCAATTTTTTCTAACGCTTTGACTTTACGTTCTTCTAACATTAAAAATTCCTTGTCTTTTTGAGTAGATGCTGCCATTATTTATTTAGATTTTAATTATACCATGTTTTAGTGTTTCCCATTTGGAATAACTTTCGTATGTAATATATGAACTTTTATTCAAATTTTCAACTAAATAGTCAGAATTATTTGTATTTATTTTCCAATCTGAGTTTTTTATAGCGTTATACATTTTTTCGTATTCTTCTGAGTAAGCATATTCTTTTTTAATATCCGCAACTTCTTTGAGTCTTTCAAGGACTGTTGAGTCCCATTTAAAATGGTGTACTTGGGTGAAGCATTCTTGGATAGGAAGTCTTTTTGGATGTGATGATCCCCAACTGTTGGTTCCGTCTTCAAATATAGCGTAGTGTTGACCGGAACATATTTTTTGATAACCTTTCATTAATGTAACCTTATTTGGGCATGCTCCGGACATCGGGTACCTAAAAAAACCAGCTAAAGGAAAAGCCTCGTTTAATTTCGTCTCTCTTGTTACTTTCGGGAATGTACCATCTTTGCCTATTCGATCTAAAAAACCTCCAGAGACAAAGGAATAACCGCCTCTATCACACGTCTTTATTATACTTTCAATAGAGTCAGGGTATATTTGTAGTTCATCATCGTCAGATACTATCCACCAATCGTTTGGTTTTGTTAATTTTACTGTATTGTATATATCGGTTACTCTTTCCCAATGAAATTTAGGCTCTGTGACTATTTTGTGAGGTTTAATTCCTAACTCTTCTATCTCTTCTAATATAGTATCATCTTCGGATTGTCTGTAGACTATTACATAGATTTTATCAACTACCTTTTCATAATGCTTTAACATATGAGGGAGTATATGAGTATTACTACCTACTACTGTAACTAAATTAGGCACGCTGTATAAGTGTCAAACCGGTTGATGAAGGTTTCGAAGGATGGTTACCTACATTGAAAAAATTAAATTGCTTCCATTTTGGTCCGATCTCCTTTATAAATTTAGATGGTCCATCAAATGAGTTAAAATACTTTTTTTCATCTTCAGATACAATTAGTTCTTTTTGAAAATTTTCATCTGTATCGTGAATTGTAATTATACCGTTTGGATTAATGAGTTTAGAGTAGAGCTCAAAATCTTTTTTTACATCCTCATAAGAATGACCTGCATCTATATGAAGTAGATCAATTTTGATACCCTGTTTAACAAAAAAATTATAATATGCATTCTCTGTTGTATCTTTTATAAACCTCGGTGCAAAAAGGTACCTAAAGAAAGAGTCTTCATCTAGGTAGTCTATATTACCGCCGATGCCGTTAGCGGCGTCGACAAGGTATGTAACACCTATATCACCCCAATTATAGTCCGCACTGCCTTCAAATATTTCTTGATCATGTAGATCTAATCTTGCCTGAGTCATTATACGGGGAATGAAACCGCCTCCGGATCCCAGGCATACACATGTCTTAAATCTCATAACCTGTATTATTGTGTAGACCAAAAGACCGTCTCCTAAATGAAAATCAGTTGCACCGTGAGTCCATCGATAGGGTGTAGACTGTAAATCTACATAATCTGTCCCATCTGCTTTTTTCTTATTTAGCTGGTTATTGGTTAGACGTGACTTTGTGAATTCTTTATCTAATAACGGCATTATTTTTTATGAATGATTGATAAATCTAAGGTAGGTATATTTACACAATTAAACAACATTTTCATTTCTTTTTCATAACTATTATCTCCTTCATCTTTTATAATCCAAGACTTTAAAGGTCCGTAGTGATTAAAATAGGAACCGGATTTATCAATTGGCCAAAAACCTAGCTCATTGTCTTCACCCCACTTCCAGGAATTGCAATCCCAATAGGTGGAGATTATACTTCTACATTTAATTTTTTCTCTATCTACAAGATGTTTTAAAAGTAACTGTTCTGCAAAAATTAGGTATTGAGAATGGGGTACATTCATTACAGTAAATTCTTCCATCATATTTAAACTTAACTTGGCATACATTTGTGTAAATACCGGGTCGGGTAAATATAGAAAAGAAACATTAACAGATTCAGTTTTCCACCTACTCCTGTATGAAAGTTTTTGCACATAGAGATCAATGGTATTAGGGTAATACCCTTTACCTATTTCAAAATTACTTACATATACTGTATCTGGGTTTAGTAAGTGTTTGATTGGTTGGAAAACTAGAGTATCATTATCCATTATGATAACAGGTTCGGTTTGCTCAGAAAGAACTTGAACTTTACTGGCTGCCCAAAATACCGAGCGGTTTATAGGTCTTGTGTGATTGTATTCTAGGATGTCATTCCACAAGGAAGTGACTTCTAGGTCTTTAAGAAGTTTATGTGTTAACCTGTCACAATAGAGAACAAGATTGTCTTGAGGGTTATGTTTCTTCCATAGAGATACGGAAGCAAGTAGTAACATAACATTTAACTTACTATAAAAGCTTTTTTTTTCCTGTATATTTTCTAAGACCCAAATTATTTTCAAAACCTTTCTTTTATTTCAATCTTACGGTGTTACGTGAGTAGTTGTGAAGTATGCGTAAAAGGTACCAACAGAGGTTGAGTCCTCGTGAGTTAAAGTTAGAGATGCTGAAGTTGATATTTGTGTTCCTCCTCCGGAAGCAGCAGTTCTCCAGGAATGAAATGCCCAGGGGTAAGCTGTTGCTGCTACTGCAGTGAGTGTGTAGGTGCTTATTAGAAAATTCTTTACCGAAAAGCTTGCTCCGGCTGCGACGGCGTAGGGTGCGGTTAAACTAACAGTGCCTCCTGTACCTGCGGCGAACCCTCCGTAAAATAAAGAAGTGTTAGGTGCAAATTCCGAAACCTGGAATGGAGATGAATTAGTTGGGTGAAAATCACCTAATGCATCACTTAGCGAAGTATTTGCTTGTGCTGAAATATCATTAGCCCAGGTTCTGAAAGTATCAAAGCTTATATTATTTGCCCCGTATGAATAAACTGCCATTTTCTATACTATTTGTATTTTGTCCTTAGGGAAATACCTAAGTAGTTCCTCATATATTTTACCATAACAAAAGCCAAAGGTATCATCTAATACACCCCCACTTATTACCTGTTCTACCTTTTTACTGGTACCTGTTTGAACTTGCTCTTCAAGGTTAACTGTTCTGTAAAGAATTAATTCATCTCCATTATCGTCAAAACTAACGTACGGAACTTCTTTCGTAATTTGCTTATTTTCATAAATCGGTATTTCTACTTCTTCTTCTACAACTGTGTAAACTTTCATATACTGGTTGAATGTAATTTGTACTCCATCGCTTTTTTCATCTTTAAAGTATATTACTCCTTCTTGTATTAATCCAACAGCGTTATTTTTTTCTTCTTGTAAATAAGTTCTGTTAAACCTAATTGCTTTATCCCTATTTTGCCAGTAGGAGATTTGAAAACGAATCTCACTGGTGGTCTTATTGTATGTTAAGCTTTCTATTCTTACATAAACTTCTTGAGAAGGACCTTCACTTGTCTCAAGATCAACATTTAATACGAAACCCATTTTTTTATTTTTTAATTATTACAAGTACATGTTTTAATGCTATCTACTTTTGCAGATAGTTCTTTTACTGCTTCAATTAGTACAGCTGTTAATTTAACATAATCTACTGCTAAGTAACCATCTTCTCTTTCTGTTACTAAGTCTGGATATTGAGATTGGATTTCTTGTGCTTTAACTCCTATTGAGTGTTTACCTACAGCGTACAGATCTTGTTTGTCATTCCAATCAAATTCATAACCTCCCATTTGGTTAACTTTACCTAGAGCACCAGTTAAAGGAATCATGTTATCTTTTAGTCTTTCATCTGATGAAGAGTATGCTACAACATCACCTGTTACTGATAAATTACCTGCTGCGGTTACAGAAAAAACTTCAGTAAGGGTCATCGAGTCTCCAGCACTACCAGCAGATGTGTGAACAGAAAAGTCTAGTTTTTGATCTCTTATTTTGAACACCTCTGATGGTCCTGATATTTTTTTAACGTAAGCTCCACTGCTACCCACTAACTTATAGTAAGCATTACCATAAAACCATAAACCAGCATCGTGACTACCTATTCCAGCCCCTGATTTGAAGTCAATATTGCCACCATGAAGGTAGTGTTCAAAATTTGCTGTTTCACCTAAAGTTAATGTATATTGATTGTCAGTAGTGCCTGCAATAGTGGAGTTAGTTTGTTTAAATTGAAAATGATCAGTATCATCATATAGCTGATTTGAATCATTGTGTAATACTATTGGATGATAAGCTGAATTAGTTAAGTCAGTTACAGTTACTTTTGCTGCTGTACCTGATGTATCTTGATTACCTGCTGTATTAACTCCAGGTAGGTCGATTGAAGTTGAACCATTAAAACTAACTCCACCTATAGTTCTAGTATTTGCTAATATAGTTGCAGAGCCTGCATTACCAGTTATAGTTGTTTGATCACCAGTATTAGTCCCGCTTTGTCCAACAAGATATGTTTGATTTATGGCTGTTCCTTGCCATACACCTGTTCCAATTGTACCGACTGTTACAATAGCATCATCACCACTATAGGTACTACCTGCTACTGCAGCAAGTGTTGAGTTATATGCCTGTACATCCGTTCCGATTGCTAAACCTAAGTTAGTTCTAGCAGTTCCAGCATTTGTTAAGTCTGATAGGTTTTGGTCTTTTTGTAATTTCCCACCTACGGTTGATGTTAAAGCAACTACATCAGAATCTCCGTTTGCAATACTTGCGGATATTTCTAATAATGTATCATACGCTGCGGGAGCACCACCGAGTAGATCAGATACTTCTCTAATTACAAAAGCAGTTGTTGCTATCTTAGTAGAGTTATCGTTATCGGCTGGTGTTGGTGCCGCTGTTGTACCTGTAAATGTAGGAGAGGTGAACATTGTTGCCTTACTTTCATTTGTTACGTTACCCAATCCAACATTTGCTGCAGTTGTTCCTGCTTGAATAGTTGCAGTAGAATCATTATCTACGTTACCTAACCCAATATCACCCTTTGTTAATTCTCTTGTTACAACAGTACCATTAGCATCTGTTACAAGTCCACTTGTATTTGTTGTTATGTTAATATCTAAATCAGATATTACAGTTGCTCCAGTTAATGGAGTTGTATCTATATCTATATCATCGCCAGCTAAATCAGTTGGTAAAACATAGTTGTTTGCTGAAGAAGCTATTGTATCTAGTTTTGTTTTATCACCGTCAACAAAAGCTCCTTCAGATGGTTTAACTTGTAATGTAGAGATTGTTACACCTTTGACACCTGCAAGGTCTGTTACTTCACTGTCCATTAATGCACCGGCTGCTTCTACATTAGTTGCATCTGTTACGTCTGCACTTGTTTCAATTCCATCTAGTTTTGTTTTATCACCGTCAACAAAAGCTCCTTCAGAAGGTTTAGCTTGTAGAGTTGAAATTGTTACTCCTTTTACTCCTGCTAAGTCAGTTAACTCACTATCCATTAAAGCTCCAGCCGCTTCTACATTAGTAGCATCAGTTACGTCTGCACTAGCTTCTATTGCATCTAGTTTATCAAATAGGGTAGTAGACATTACACCCGATACTGATGTTGTAGCGATTGGTATCTCTGCATTCGTACCATCAGAGGATTCAATTGTTCTAGCTCCAGTCGTTCCGGTTATACTTAAGTTGGTTGTTACGTTTGTATTTTTAGCTGTGTTAGCTGCGACAGCTGTTTCAAGATTAGCTATATTAGGTATTGCAATTGTTCCTGTGAATGTAGGAGAAGCAAACATTGTTGCTTTAGATTCGTTAGTAACATTTCCTAATCCAACGTCTCCTTTAACTAATGTTACTGTACCTGTCTTACCGGCTACACTGATGACAGACCCAGTAGATGCAGAATACAGGTTATCTAGTTTTGTTTTATCACCGTCAGCAAAAGCACCTTCTAATGGTTTAACTTGTAATGTAGAGATTGTTACACCTTTTATACCGGCTAAATCAGTTACTTCGGAATCCATTAAAGCTCCAGCTGCTTCTACATTAGTAGCATCAGTTACATCTGCACTAGCTTCTATTGCATCTAGTTTAGTTTTATCACCGTCAACAAAAGCTCCTTCAGAAGGTTTAGCTTGTAGAGTTGAAATTGTTACACCTTTAACACCTGCAAGGTCTGTTACTTCACTATCCATTAAAGCTCCAGCTGCTGTTACATTATCTGTATCAGTTACATCTGCACTTGCTTCGATTGCATTTAATTTTGTATGATCATCATCTGTAAATACATTTGAATCTGTTGCAGCCTCTACTAACGCTCTTACTTGTACTGAACCAGATACTGTTCCTGTTGGAAGTATTGCTGATACATCTCCTGTGGTTATTGTTCCTAATGTTGTGATAGCATTATCACCGGTATAAGTACTACCGGCAACTGCTGCTAATGTAGAATTATATGCTTGTACATCAGTTCCAATTGCAACTCCTAAGTTAGTTCTAGCAGTTCCAGTATTTGTTAAATCTGATAAGTTTTGATCTTTTTGTAATTTTCCACCAACTGTTGCTGTCAATGCAACTACATCACTATCACCATTGGCGATTGAAGCAGAGATTTCTAATAATGTATCAAATGCTGCTCCTGCTCCTCCAATTAAATCAGAAACTTCTTGCATTACAAATGCAGTAGTAGCAACTTTAGTAGAATCATCACCATTTGAAGGTGTTGGTGCTATAACTGTCCCAGTAAATGTTGGTGAAGTAAACATTGTTGCTTTAGATTCGTTTGTTACGTTTCCTAAACCAACGTGAGTTGCAGTTACACCAGCTACTGTTCCAGTAAATGTTGGTGAAGTAAACATTGTTGCTTTAGATTCGTTTGTTACGTTTCCTAAGTTAACTTGAGTAGCAGTTACAGAATGTGGGTTGGCGGTATCACTGGTGTGATTTGTTATCCTAGTACTAAATGAACCACTATCTGTTTGAAGAGCAGAAATATCACTATCATTAGAAGAGATATTTGAAGCATTAGTTGCTACACTACTTGCTAAAGCTCCTGATACAGAAGATAGTTGGGCATCCGTTGCATAAGTTGAATCTAAAGATGAACTCCAAGATTCTAAATCAGTAATGTTTCCTTCATTCGTAGTTATCCTAGTACTAAATGAACCGCTATCTGTTTGAAGTGCTGTTATATCTGTATCGTTAGATGATATGTTAGCTGCTAAAGCTCCAGAAACGTTTGATAGTTGGGCATCCGTTGCAAAAGTACTGTCTAATGATGAGCTAAAAGATTCTAACGTATTTACTCTAGTACTAAATGAACCGCTATCTGTTTGAAGTGCTGTTATATCTGTATCGTTAGATGATATGTTAGCTGCTAAAGCTCCTGATACAGTAGATAGTTGGGCATCCGTTGCAAAAGTACTGTCTAATGATGAGCTAAAAGATTCTAACGTATTTACTCTGGTACTAATAGATCCACTGAAAGTGGAATACCCTGGTATATCTCCTATAGATCCAGAAAGAATATTAGGTTTGTTTAGTAAGTTGTAAGTATCTGCTTGAACATCTCCAGTGAATTGACCGTTAAAGGAACCAGAAAAGGAACCAGTTACGATTGCATCCGACATTATAGGGCTATCTATTCTCATTTTTTAATGTTTTTCTTTAATAATAAATATACTTCTTTAGCGGTATCGTGATAACCGTTTTTATTCTTTATTTTTGACTTGTTAATACTTTTCAATTATTTTCTAGAGTTTTAATTCTTGATTTCAAATTATCTAATAGTTCTTGTTGCTCTTGGATTGCTTTAGTTAACATCGCAATTATACCTCTGTCGTGAATACCCCATTTTTCATTTTCAGACTTTGGTGTATTTGCTGCTTCTTCACCTAATGCCGCATTTACTTCTTGAGCATAGAATCCTAACTGTCTTAAATCAGTTGGCAGACCACTTTCCTCTTTCCAATGGTAATATCTAGGTTTCAGATTCATTACTTTATCTAAAGCCTTATCAATATAACCATCTTCTACCTTTAAGTTCATATCAGAGGTAGTAGACAGTACTCCATTTGTTGCTGATACCGTGCCTGTTCCTAAGTTACTAAAAGTCACGTCACCCGAAACGTTAAGACTTCCTGTATAGTTAAGAGTTCCTGCTGATCCGCTTATTACTCCTTGAGTATTTAATTTTGCTAGTACTTTTTCATCAAATCCGGTAATATTATCTGAAGGGATAGAACCACTTACTACGTGTCCTCCTTTTGCAACTACTACTCTTCCTGTTGTATTTGTAAAGAAAGTAATATCAACAGTATCAATATCTGTTGTAGTTACTGATGAAGGTACGACTTGTTGGTCTGAATTATCATAAACCATTACAATTACATCCTTGGTTCCAAAATTATGGGTAACTGATTTTGAAGAAACAGAAGTAAAAACATCAGAAACCGTTGCTACCTGTGCAACATTACCGGCTTCCACCATATGTCCTCCTTTTGCAACTACTACTCTACCTGTTGTACTTGTAAAGAAGGTAATACTAACAGTATTGTCATCTGTGGTTGTGACTGAAGCCGGTATAATTTGTTGGTCTAAATTATTATAGGCTGTTACTATTACGTTTTTGGTTCCAAAATTATGGACAAGATTTTTTGTTGTTACAGAAGTGAAGGTATCGTAAACCGTAGCAACTTCGATTACTGATATGTCAACGTCGGTTAGTAACGAACCGTCTCCTGCGAATGACCCTGTGAATAAGGATCCTGTAAAGAAGGATGCGGTTACTGCGTTGATTACATTTAGGTTTCCGAGATCTGCATCGGCACCGGTAGTTAATAGTTTTCTCCAACTTGGCATTTTTTTCTATATTATGGTAGGTTACTCATTGAGCCCACTTCCTTTTTCAAGGCCGATAATAGCTTTACTTATAAATAGCTATTATAGTTTAATAAGAAAAAAGTTAGTTTTCAATTTATTCAGTGTATTTTTTCTGACTTCTTTGAAAAGATTTTGGAATTAATATGCTGTTAGATGAGAATTAAAGTAGAGTATTGTAGATTGAAGGTATAACCTATTATTTATTTTTTTAAGCCCAGATGTAAATATTATCAGAAGAATCAACTCTAATATTACCTCTTTTTTGGTATTCGGTATCATTTATATTATGATCCGTATTGTTCTCATCAACTACTAAAGCTAAATAAGCTTCATTGGATGTTATGTTATTTATTTTTGAATCTACAGATTTATTAACGCCAAATCTTAAATCAGAATTATCAAATATAAGGCCGTGACCAATCCCATTTCCTTCGTCGATAATAAAACCTCCTTCTTCTATATCAGTAGATCCTGAGTTTAATAAGACAAATTTGTCTTTTATAGCAGTATTAGTGGTACTTAAGTAAGTTAAATCACCATAAACTTTTAAGTTACCAGAGATTGTGGCATTATTACCAATTGTAGCATTATTATCGATAGCAAGATCACCGTAAATAGTCTGCGACCCGGAAAGATAGAGAGATCCAGTAAGATTCCCACTGGTTTCTAAATTTGGACTAATCTGTTTCCACTGTATTAATGCCATCTGTTAGTTAAATTTTCCTATTATTGTACATTCATCGGTTGCCGTAAGCGTAAAGCCTAGTTCACCTAAGTCAAAAGTAATTACCACTCCTGCTCCTGAGTCTGTTACACTCAGTATAGCTTCACTTTCAACAATTAGTCCGTTAATAAATACCTGGAAAAGGTCTTTAGTAGGGCTAGGGAACCCTGAGGGTATCGCAGCAAAGCTAATTAAATCAAATTTTATAGTATTTCCGCTGACAGTAGTCTGGGAGGAACTACTACTATACATTTTCTGTAGAGATACATATGCTTTCTGTTCTGCTGTCATTGCTTCTTCTATTGTAGTTAAATTTAAAGTTTCACCTGCTTTATCATAGAATCTTGATGAACCTGATCTGTTTTTTGCCACTGTTGATTTATATTCACCTACTGTTGTTATGTCTTCTACGGATTCTAATCCAAAACGTAATGAGGCTTTTGAGTAAAACTTCCTATTACCTTGTAATTCAGTATTAATAGTGTCGGGTATAATATGACCTAGTAATGTTATGTTGAAAGTAGTCTTAACACTCCTATCTTGACCTTTTACTAATTCAGTAGTAGTGTTATATGAATTAATCATAGCTCTAAAACTAAATTTTTCACGGTCACCCCAGTAAGCATCTGATGCGTAGTTAATACTTTCTACTAATTTGTTCATTTGCTCCACATATTCTGCAAATATTATACAGGAGTATGTAATGGTAACAAAATCAGGTATAACTACACCCTGGTATTCTTTAACTTCTTGTCTACTATTTAGTAACGTAAAACGATCGTATACATTCTTAGTAGAAAACTTTTTTTCAAATATACCGTACTGTGTAGGTTGATTAGCATCTAGCTTATTTCCTATATTTCTATTCTTTTCTATAGTATCTCTCTTAACCATTATAAGAGGTACCTGTATTTTGCCGTTCTTATCCCGATAGAAACCATCTTTTTGTACTGAAGCCCATCTTTCTGGTGAGCCATATAGTACCGGAACATTAATTTTAGCATCGTTTTGTATTACAGAAGGTCTAATTACACTGTTAAAGTAGAAAAAGATAGCTTCGTCTATATCTCTTAACCCTATACTAAGGCTCTTTGCATCTTCTTCTTTTACAGCTTTTTGAAATTCCCTTCTTTTTGGATTAGGTACGGGGGATGTTCCTGATGATGTATAGGCTTGTTTAGTCTCTTCGGATAATTCTTTCTGAGATTTAGGGATTGGAGTAATTCCTGCCATTATCTACTGTATTTTCTGCTTACATGAGTTCGAAATGCCTTTTTAAAAGAAGCAAAAACATCAAATAGTTTTTCGAGCTTCTGATCTTCTGGGTAATCTTTTAATATTTCTTTATACTCTTGATAAACTTTCTCTATAGTTTTATCAACGCCTTTAATAGGTGTATAGTCTACATCCCAGGTGTATTGGCCAGTCTTAGGATCAAATTCTGTCTGTTTTGTTTTAAAACTAGGAGTATCCTGTTTCCAATCCTGTTCTTTTAAGATATCTGCAATCTTCATATATATAAATATCTAATAGATTAACGTACTTTTGTTATTCCTACTTTATCTGCTCTAGTTAAGTGGCATTCCACTATTATCGATACTGAAGATCCAAATTGGTCTCCGTATTCTGTAAAATTATAGCTCTTATCTCTTCCTAAAAACAGTTGATTTTCCTTAACTGTATCTACTTCGTAGTAATCTTCATGCCACATTACTATATCTCCAACTTCTGGTATTAGGTTTATGTCAACTAAGTCCTGTCTTATGAAGGCAAACGATGCTTCTCTGTTTAAATCAGGTCCAAATTCATCATCTGATATAATTTGATCCCCTCTAGTTATCATACAACTAAGTTTTAACGGGTTCCAATAAGTCTTTTTAGTAGATTCCCCATATAAGTTAGCTAGAGACTCTTCTAAACTAAATTTATAGTATAAAATCTCCTGTTCTACTATGTCTTTTACTAGCTCTCTTTGTATATTAACTAGTAAATTAAAGTCTCTATTAGATCCAAATAGCATTATTTACGTTCTATAGTGTTTGCACCAATTTCAATTACTTTAATAGGTGTATACTTAGTCAATGCGTTCTTTTTTAATGCATTATAAGCTTCTACTCCTGATTTCTGAGTTATTAATTTGATTTTTAATGTGATTTGATTAGTAGCTTCATTCTGACCGGCGAGAGTGACTGTTGTAACCCCAGGTAAAGCTCTTATTAACTCAGCTACCTTAGTAGGAGCTATTTCTCTATAGTTAATACGCACCATTGCCGTGTAGGTACTAAAATTTACTTCTGATATGATCTGTGATAGCTTCATTATCCTACATATATTACCATTGGAACTTCTTTTAATGTCTTATTTAGGTTTTCACCTTCATTTGCTCTACGTTCTAACTGTGCTTGTCGTGAGGTTTGGTCTAACATTTCACGTAGATTAGTTAAAAGCTCAATTTTTTCCGTTCTGGCATCTGTTAATAGGTCAGCTTGATTAAGAGTAGCTTCAGCTCCAGGTACAGGGACTGTTTGATACTTACCTCTTATGTAGGCTAGTAGTTCTTTTGCTAGTGCTAGAGTGTATCTATATACCCATTGCCTACCAATACTGTTGATATGTGAATAATTAGGGTTAGAATAGGGTACTTCTGCTACGTTAGTAATTAGATTATCACCAGAATTAGGGTTTACAGCCGCTTTGCTGTCTAATCTATAGTATTCGAACCACATTTTACCGGCTCTGAGTGGGATTGGAAATAAAGTCAATTGATTATTGACTAATTCAAAAGAATAAGCTGATCTTCTTATCTGATCATTGAATTCAATTGCTTGTATCTTTAAAAGGTCGTAAGAAGCAGGCATTAATAGGAAATTAACACCGGGAGAGAAGGATCCAAAATCAAAAGCATCCATCATAGACTGAATACCGGTGCCTGTACCCGCATAAGGGTCAAAATACCGTAAGATTGCTGGGGGTGCTTCGTAATATACTTTTCTTATCTCTATTCCTCCAACAATACCCTGGTCTTCTGCCCATTGGGTAAGATCGTACTTCTGTTGGTTAACAGCTACATCGACTGAACCTGTATATTTAGTAACATACCCGCCGACTTCGGCTTCTGTACCGTAATTCTTACTTATTTGAATAACTCTATTAAGAGTTGGTTCGATTAATTTATTATTTAGTGAACTTCCAGTAGAAGCCCCTTCTAAACTCAAATAATTTTCTCTTACTTTATATTGAAATACTTCGTTACCGTATGTAGTGACTGCCTCTTCAAAACAAGCATAAAAAGATCCTGATTGAAGTTCAACATCCATTAAAGGATAGCCTAAGCGTGTGGCACAGAAGTGAGCTACCTTATCGGCGTCTACCTGAAAGGTAGAATCACTATCATAGAATCCGAATGGGGTTTTGCCGGCGGAAAAGGTTGAACTTCCGTTCCATATTGAGATGTTCGCCATTTATATCTAGTTTTCATATAAATAGTAACTAATCTCTGAATGTTTGATATACTCCTAGTATAGGGGCTACTATATCATGACGGTGGTTATGTTCCAAATTTATAGTTCTGAATCCTTGTACCTGCTCTTCGATCCTAGATAAAAAAGAAAAGCCCGTGTCTCGTTTGTCTCTAAGGTCTATTTGAGCTAAATCACCGCAGATTACCATTTTAGATCCTGTTCCTAAACGTCCTATTACTGTTTCCATTTGAGAATGAGTAACGTTCTGGGCTTCATCTACTATAACAAAAGAATTTACAAAAGTTCTACCTCTCATGAATGCAAATGGTACAATTTCTATGCGACCGGTTTCTAATTCTTTCTTAACCTTCTCCTCACCGTATAACATGTACAGATTGTGATAGACTGGTGCTAACCAAGGATCCATCTTGGCCTGTAGATCTCCTGGAAGGAAGCCTATATCCTCTTTAGATACGGTTGGTCTTGTTATAATAACTTTATCAGCTTGCTTTGTAAAAAGAAAGTCTAATGCACATTGAGATGCAACTAAAGTCTTACCAGATCCAGCCATCCCTTTAATAACCGTGATGGGGGATTCAAGTATTAAAGCTTTAGCTCGTTTTTGTTCTTCATTAAGTTGAATATTAAATTTAATAGGTATTTTGGGTCTTCTTTTTTGAACGAATACATCGTCCGTGTGGTGGTTTGACGCCATAAAAAGTAACTATTTAGTTTATATCTATAAATATAGGTATAATAAAGTTACTGTCCTAAAATATCTTTCTTAAAGTAAAGATGTCGGTACTAATTACATTATCATTATGATCAAATTGACCTGTAACTTCTAGTTCATTACTAATAGTAGTGTCGAATGTAGAATTATTAACAAAACCAAAGTTTTTACCGGATAAAATACTAGACGCATGTTGTGTATACTGAAATATTCCTGTTGAAACTAATGATGCTACCCCTGCTGCTCCTATTTGGTGTATAGAGAAATCTATAGTAAGATTCCATCTTTCAGCATCCGCTCGTGTTAAGGTTATGATTCCAGTATCTGCTAAAAGTATACCGGATGCTTTTACTCTCAATCTCAAAGTATCACCATTATGAAATAAACAAGTACCGCTAAATGTAGCTTGGTATGCATCCCCTTGTCTAAATCCATTAACAGGTATACTCAATGTTCCTACTCCTCCTCCTATGAGGGATGTTTCATCTAGACTTGCTGATACTCCTGTGTACGAACCTGTTTGGTTAAATAGACCATATGAGGTATTTACAAATGAACCTGTTTGAGATGGTGTAATAAATGTGCTAGATAAATCAATATCAAATGTAGCTGTATCTCCTTTTTCAAATACCAATGATGAACCGGATAAAGAGCCAGTTACCATAAGTGAACCGGTATCTTGATGTGCAGTTAAATAAGAAGAAGTAGCTGCTGTAAGATTATTTACTTCTAATTGAATAGAACTAGTAGTGAATGCTGATAGACTGTTTAGTGTTGTGTACTTAGTTACTCCTCCTTGTACGTCTACAAAAAGTTCATCTCCTTGAAGAGTTGTAGATTGAGGTAGTAGAGATATTGGTAGGTTCGGCATAATTTACTATGTTATATATATATTCCTGATCCGTTTTCCTGCTGTATTAGAAATAAATTTTCCTGTAGTAGAAACCCGGTCACTGTTACTGGTCTAGAAGATTGCGGTCCTTTGTTTTGATTTACTATTTGATTTGCAACTGTGTCTAAATAAAATCTATACTGACGTATCTGTTCGTTTTCATTCAAGATACGAATATGATTTTGATTCCGAAACTGTAGCCAGGTTAATTCCATATATAATAAATAGTAAATAGCAATTAAAAAAAAAAGAGGCCCGAAGGCCTCTCTTAATATTAAGTCTAAATGTAAGCTTAGATAGTGGTAATATCACTAATAAAGATCTTACCGTAAAATTCAGGACGGATCATCTTCTTAGCATAACGAGTCATTAAACCTTTTCTTGGAGTGAAGGTTTCAGGATCGTATACTAATGGAGTCATCATCAAAGGAATATATGGGGCATAAACCGCACCAGCTTCCAAGAACTGACCTCCTCTGTATCCTAAAAGAACAACGTTTTCAGTCATATATGGATTCTTGTATACTTTGAATCTGTTAGCTAAGCTACCGATTTTCTGTACACCCATTGAGAATTCCATTGAATCACCATCAGTAGATGCTGCATATCCTGGAATAGATTCAAGGACTGTAGCAACTGTTGGAGAACATACTAAGAAATTAGCACCTCCTCTAAGAGTTTTCTGGTGAATTTTGTTAGATACCTTCTGTACTTTCGTACCTAAAGTTTGGAACCACTGACCTTGTGTGTTGTAGAAATCAGAAGTTGAGGTAGTCCAATTAGTACCATCCCAAATTTTGTTATTCTCAGCAGACCAATGCTCTGTAGTAGCAGCACCGTTCATCAACATGTCAAGGATCTCAAGATCAATCTCCATAGAGATATATTCAGACAACAATGAAGTCAATTCAGCTTCTGCATCGATTGAATGATAAGCATTCAAATCTTGTGCAAATTCTGGTGTCCATTGCGCTTTCAATTTACGTGTTTTCGCAACAATGGATTCAGAAGCAAGTTGTACGTCGATTTCTGGTATAGTAATCGATGAATCAACAGCGGCAGCTCCAGAAGCTTCAAAATCTCCTCTAGAATTGTCAGCAGGTGCTTTGTGATACTTAACAGAAACAGTGTGACTTCCAGCAATTGCGTCAGCATTAGTTACAAACTGAAGGTTTGTACCAACAATCTTAGTATAATTTGCATGTACTGGAATAGCAACGGATGCAGAAACAAGACCGAAAGCACGAACGCCATCAGCATCATATCCTGTTAGACCAGATAGAGCAACAGATACTTTGTTAAATGTAGCGATGTCAACTCCTACTTCGTGATTTACAGATCCAGAATCAGCAGCAGCTTTTGTAGCGGTAACGTTAACTGAAGCTTCGTTGATAGAGTATCCGAATTTTCCGGCGCCATATAGACCACCTGATACATCAGTGTCAACTCCTATCTTAGAGTTAGCAGTAGATACATTTCCGTACATGTTAGCACCGTCAGCTTGTCCAGTTTGAGCAGTACCGTACTTGAAATCAAGATAGAATACTAGCCCTGAAGGTAAGTTCATTGGTTGAACAGAAACGAAATCTTTTGCAGAGATTTGAGCGAATACTTTACGTACTAATGGTAAAGCAACACCAGCCCACTGCTCACCAGCTCCAGCGGTAAAAGTACCACCTGTTCCAGTTGTGTTAGCTTCAGCAACAATTTGCTTTGCTTGATTTTCAAGCATCATTGCCATGTTGTTAGCCTCCTTCTCCTTAAGTCCTTCTAAAAGACCGGAAGCAGACCACTTAGTAGCTAAACGAGTAGCATCAGCCTGTAGGCTTTTGTATCCGTTTGAGCTTTCTAATAATGAAGTTATTTCCATAATTAATAAGTTTTTTTAAATAGTTGATTATATAATTCCAGCTAATTTTTGCATTCTAAGGACGGCATCAGATACTTCACTAATTACTTCTTTCTTAGAAGCTGTTGTACCTGTAGCTTTACTTGCCATTCCTAATTTGTTTTCCTTGATTGGAGTAGTTGTTTTCTTAGCTACTACGTTCTCGGATACTGTTTCAAAAACAAGTTTGACTTCTTTGACTGTTTCGGCTTTATCGAATGCAGCAATGATGCTAACTTTTTGAGATTCAGTTAAGTTGTTTGCTTTAAAAACTTTATTTACATAAAGTAGTTTAGCGTTTAAAAGGTTTACTTCAGATAGTTGTGCTTTTAAAGTTTCGACTGTTTCTAAAGCTTCTGAAAGATTATTATCAGCTTCTTTCTCCTCATACACATCTAATGATGGTGAGTTAGAGATTGCGTTTAAAAAATCGTCAGCAGTTTCAGATTGAATCTTGCCACTATCTAATAATGAATGAACTATCTTAGTAAGAGTGTCAGCAGAAGCTGTTATTGGTAAAGCTTCTTCTTTTTTCTCGTCTACTTCTTCAGAAACTTCTTCATAAACTTCTTCACTAGATTCTTCTTTATCTTTTCCAGAATCTTTTTCAGAAAGTTCTTCAGTAGTTTCTTCAGTAACTCCTTCTAATTCTCTAAGAAGTTCATCTAAATCGATTTCTTCTTCGTCATCTGCACCCATTTCAGGCTCCATGCCTAAATCATCGGCAGAAGGCTCATCCATAGCGCCGGCATCCATATCAGCTCCCATTTCTGGTTCTGCTTCACCTGCATCCATTTCTTGAGCAATGATATCACGAATAAGATCTTTAAAATCTGATACTGATAGATCTTTAAGGTCCATGTCTTCCATCTCTTCGTTCTCTCCGGCTTCTTCAGCTTCTGGTTCTTCAGCTTCTGGTTCTGCCTTTTCTTCGCCGTCCTCAGTTTCTTCTGAGTCATCTTCGGCTTCAGCCTGTACTTCGATAAATCCGTTAGTTTCTTCTACTTTTTCCTCTGTTACTTCTTCTTCTTTTTCTTCCATTTCCTGAAGTTTAGCAGCTAATAAGTCTTTTAGTTGAGGGGTTAAAGTCTCTTCTAAAGCTTCTTTAGCGTTAGCAATAGCGGCTTCTCTTACGGATTTAGCTTCAGCAATAGCTTGCTTGAATAAATCTTTATTTGCCATTTTTAAAAAATTGTTGTTGTTGTAATTTCTACAGTTAAAAAACTGCAATTATGAATTTAATTTAAATACGATATAGAGATCGTATATTATGTATATAAATATATATGTTCTATAAAAACAAGAAACCCCTACATTTCTGTAAGGGAATCAACTTCTGCCCGTCGGTAGCGTCCGTTGGGAAATATTATTAGGTTCTTAATATATCGTTTATGATTAAATCTAAATTAGTATACTTAGATGTTTTAGCTTTTGCCTCATTTAATGATACTGGGTTCATAAATGCTCCATGTGTAGATGGATTAGATACAAAATCCCAACATACTAATTCGAAATCAGGCTGCACTTCTAAAGTGCCTTCATTTGATTGCTGGACTGAGCCAGTACCTCTAGATGATATGCCGATTGTATGTCCAGCTTTAATTATCTCTTTTACAATATTGCCTGAGGGTGTATTGAGTAGTTCTACACGTCCCATAAGGTCGTCTCCATCCCACCATAGCTCTTTTACTACATGTGAAGCGTTCTTTAAGGAGACAACGGGAGACTCAGGGTGATCCAATTCTCCAAATGCATTACCGTTTTTGACAAAATCTTCTGTATACTTTTTAGATTCTCTTTCTAAAATTGTTCTAGCATAGACTCTACCATTCTGATTTTGAGCTTTTGCTCTCTGCATTACACCTTCTACTTCAAATACTCCGGGTTTAGTTTTGGATTCTCGAAGAACAGATTTGAATGGTGTTACGTCTACTAATAGCTGGGCCATGATTATTTTTTCTTTTTTGATTTACTTTCCACAACTGGAGTAAATATTGTCTGTTTAGGTTCTTCTTCTAATTCCCCTCCTGCGTTCACTCTGTCAACATCTGCTCTAGAGATAGTCTTAACTCTAGGTAATTCAATACCTACTAAGAAAGTTTTCTGAACTGGTCTTAAGTCTTGTCTGAATGATGCTTCTAAGGCAGGTGCGATAAATCCACCAACTTTTAGACCTTCTTCATTTGTTACTTCACCCATCTTTACAAAAATATCTTTTACCTTACCGTTGATTCTATCATAAAATGATTCAACTTCGGTAACAATATTTTCTAGTTGGTTTACAATTTGTTTAGTTCCTCCGAAGTCAGAATACTCTTCTCCGAATTTAGAAAGTTGAGCGGTGGCGGCTTCTGTGATTACTTCTTCTTTAAGAACTTTTTTAATAATCATTTTAACAGCTTCCTTAAGCTGATCTTCGCTTTTACTAGAAGATGTTTTCGCTTCTGACATAGCGTTTTTAATAGCTTTGTCTTTTGAACCTTTATACTCTTCTTCACCTGATTCTATTTCTCCGTCACCGTCGTAATCTTTATTAGCTTTCTTTTCTGCTTCTTGCATGGTACGTCCGAATTCGAAATCAATCTCAAACTCTTGACCAATTGCTTCCATAAAATTCATTGCAGTTCCCTCTATGTCATCAGCGGCTTTGCCGGCTGCGTAGATGATATCAAATACTTGATCTGTGAGAGCTACATCTTCTTCTTTTAAGTCTTCTTTATGGTGTAATTTTTCACTTTCACCATTAGGTCCGCTGCCATTTTCGTCATGAGGGTCACCTGACATTAGTGAGTTATCAGGCATTTTATGTACCTTGCCTTTCCATTCTTTACCGTCTTTAGTAAAATGGGGAACACCTTCTTTTTCTTCTATTGAAGTTTCAGTTTCTGCTAAGGCTTCGTAATTTGTGGAGATATAGTTATTAAACCCTTCTACTGGTTCTGCTCCGTCCATAATATCTTGAGCATGTGTTTTAATAAATTCTTTAATAATCTGATTAATACCGGGTATGTTTTCGTATTTACTTTGAATAGCACCTATTGCAGAAGTAACAGTCTCTCTTAATGAAGGTTCTTCTACTTCTTCTATAGGAGTAGATACTTTTCTTTCCTTAATTCTGTTAATAGCTGATTGTATTTGCTCTTCAGTATAGTTTTCTTTTAAATCAGCTTTTTTCATACCGTTGGGTACGTCTATTTCTTCTCCTTTTTTAACTTCTTTCATTTTATCATTTTTATCAACTTTATTAGACTCTCCTGCCATAAGGTCAATATAGTGATTAAGGTTTAATGTAAGGTTATGAACAGCTTTTCTTTTAGCTTCTAGGTACTGCTCTTTGCTAACATACCCTACTGGGTCTATATCTTTTGCAGCAAGTTCAATATCTATACCTCTTTCAATTACGTCTAAAGAAATATTAACTTCCGGGTACTTAGCTTCTTCTTTTTTAACTTCAAAGATCATACCTTTATTTTTAAGTATTTGAACTGAGTCGTCAAAGCCGTTAAACTGTGAAATAAAATTAGGAAATTGCTGTCTCATTTGACGAACAAATTCTTTCTTATTTAATGTACCTTCAAGTACTGTGTTATATTTTTCGGTTGCGGTTTTCATATGTTATAAATAATCAAATGCTTTAGTATGTGATGGTCTTTTTGGTCTAGAAACTACTTTATATCCATCTTTTTTTAAAGTCTTTATTGCTCTACTGTCTTTACCAAATGCTTTTGGAGTTGCATACTGAGCTCCGGTACCTGGAGTAAATGATGCACCTCCTGCATTGGTAGCATTAACTTCACGTAGGGCTTGTACTTCTTTTATTATTTCTTTTACAAGACTGATTAATTCAGATTTCTTCATAGTGATCTCAATTCATTAACTAGATCGTAGTATTGCATTAGATTGATTAAATGAGAATCAGATATCTTTTCTTTGTTCGATACTGGGTTAATTGATTTAGCAATTTCATTTAATTTAATCTTAACTACTTGGTCTTTTACCTTTGGAGTTAGATCTAATACATCTTTTGTTATTTTTGTTAATTCCTCGTTAACTATGTTTCTAAGTCTTGCGTTAGAGTTAACTGATGTGATAAACTCTCTTAGTATATTTTTTTGCTCAGGAAGTAGATCCTTATATTTGTCATTAAACTTCTCTAATAGTATTTTAAAAGTAAGAAGTCTTAAATCTTTGTCGTATTTTGAATACTCCTCTATTAAAGTATCTTTTACATCTTGTTCGTTCTGAGAGTTAGAAGTAAGGTGTTCTAATATAGTAGTTTTATTCTCTATTAAAGAGTTTGGATCTACTAAATCAGAATTATTTTGAGCTTCCAATAAACAGTAAAGAGCAGCCAGGGCTTTATACTCTCTAACTTGTATACTAAAAAATTCATTGAGATCATAATGAGCTTTAAGATCGGCCACTAGTTTGTATTTCTGATCTTTTAAGTCGTTTTGATTTAGTTTTCTAGAAATTTCAGTTATAGTAGAAAGTACCGTCTCAGCTTTAGACTGAGATACATTCTTGCTTTTTAAAATAAACTCATAAAGTTTAAACTCTTTGGCAATAGCTGATCCTCCGGTGAAATACTTTTTAAGTATAGAAACAGAAGGAGAATCATTTTTAGACAACGTATCTGCTGCTATCTGTTTAACTAAAAGCTCAAATATCAGACCGGTGTTTCTGAGTTTATTATGTTTTATTCTCATTATATACGTTTACTGTAATAAATATCGGTTAATTACCTAAATCTTTTATATTCTCCTCATTGAGTAGTTCAGAGGTGTCTTGAATTGGTTTCTCGAATACTATACTCTTTAGCATTTCTTTATTTTTATAGTAAACAGACTGTGTAGTTAAGTTCTCCATTACGTTTTCATTATCAGAAGGAAACCCTCCGTGCATTCCATGGGTACCTAATCTATCTCTTCCCCCTAGTGGATCTTCACTTGTGCCGTATACTGAAAATTTCTCTCTAGGTCTTCCGCCTTCTGGGCCTGGTGCTCCAAAATCTGGTTCTTCTGAATAACCCATTGGTACTTCTTTAGTGCCGGCTCCTTTAGGTAAAGGTGTATCTCCCTTAGGTGTTGAAGTAGACCGTCTACCGTACATAGAAGCAAGATCATGTGGGGTGCCGTATGTAGTACCAGACTTAGCCGGGTCATTTCCTTCGTTTTCGATTTGGGCGACTCTAAACATTCTCTTACTATCCTCTCTAACAAGTTCTCTTTCTTCATTGTACTGGTCTTCAGAAAGGTTAAATATACTCTCGTAAATATAATCAGATGAGAATAGTTTTGTATCTTTCATTTGATTTGCAAGATCGATCTTTTCTTTCATAAGAGCAACCTTTTCTTGTTCAAATATAATTGATGGAGTAGTAAGCTTAATTTCAAAATTAGTTAAAGACTCTCCGGTAAATCCTTGAGCGTATAAATGAACTAAACCAATTTTAGTCAATTCAGATTCCATTATACGTTGGACACGTTCAACTGTTCTTGCAAATCGAATATCTTCAGCAGCAAGTGTTGCTTTGCCGTTTAGATCACCTTCGTATCCAAAATATGCTTTAGGTATCTTTAAAGCAGCAAACATTTTAGCTTGTAGATACTGTACATCTGTTGTACCATCGTATTCTAATCCTTTTGTTGTTTCAATACGAGTAGAAGTATCACCACCACGGACTGGGAGGTAAAAGTCTTCCATCATGTTCTGCATATTGAATTTCAGATTGTATTGACCATCAGACCCCATATAAGGTGTTTTCTTCATTGAATTGATAGTCTTCTGCATGAACTGATCTACTTCGGCTGGAGGAATAGAACCAACGTTGATATAGAACATTCTCTTCTCTGGAGCTCTCATGATTCTGTGAATCAACATTGCATCTTCCATTAGAGTAACTTGCTTGAATATTTTTCTAGCAGGCTCTATATAAGACCGTCCGTAAGGTAAGTAATGAGTATCAGAGATTAGTCTAAAATGAGCAATTTCATAGTTATCAAACTCTATTACTTTTTTACCAGATTTAGGTAGATAGTTAGGATCTTGAGTAGAAGCTAATCCGTCAGGATCTAATTGAAATGTAACTTTAGCAGGATTCTCTGGATCTAATCCTTCTTGTCTAGAAATATTGTATACCGTATAAGGTAGTACATTATACACTCCAAACTTTTCAGAAATTTCTAGCTTTAAGAAAAAATCTCCGTATTTACACATATTACGAGTCCAGGACCAAAGATTAAACTCTATATTTAATATATCGTAATATAGATTGTAAAGAACTCTTTGAATATTTTCATCTGATGACTTAATGGAAAGTACTTCATTTTGATCATTCTTAACTGAAGCTTCATCTGCTATAATGTCTAGTGCTGAGGCTATAATTGGATCGGTATCCATTGCCTCGTAATCAGAATATAATTGAATCCTTAAGGTCTGATAATTTAGATTGGGATTGAAAATATTCTTATTATTGTAGATGTACAGACGACTAAATCTGTCAACTAGGGAGTTAGTTTGAAATTTACCGGTTGTTTGAATTTGGTTTATGTCAGCTATTTTTAGCTCCTTTCCTCCAACGTTTCTTATTACTACATCGCTTGAAAATAATCTCTGTAGCCTACTAAATAAAGTTGTATCCGCCATTTGGGGTTAGTTTAATATATGTATATAAATAGTTTTATTTAAGTAACCAGGAGATATCTTCTTCGCCGTAGCTATTCTTAACAATATACGGATTATTTTGGTAATATCCAACTGAATTAATAACTGCTTCATTTTTAGAATTTAGGTTAGTAAAAGAGGATAGTTGTGCTCTTGCTAAGTCCATGCCTTGTTGTCTTAATCTTAGTGCTGTATCTCTAACGTATAGAGCTGTTGCACATGAAATAAGTAAATCATCATTATAGTTAATTTGAGCTTGAGCTTTACCGTTTTTCCAAACAAAGACTCTCATCTCCGACATAAGCCTTTTAGACTGTATGGTAACAGAACGCTCTCTTATGTACTCAATCATTTTAGCTATTACTAAAGGTCTAGTTCTAGCAGACATTGTAAAGCCGGGTACAAGTTTATCTCTCTCATACTTATTCATATAAGATTCTACTGTCTCCATATTAGAGGTAGAACTGTAATACATGTTTCTATACTCTCTTTCAAGTATTTGCTCTATAGTAGCCCATCCGATATTTGCGTTCTCACAGACTAGTAGAGCTTCATTATACTCTGATGCTATTCCTACAAGTACGTTACCAAAGTCTTTTGGTGAAATCTTACCTTTATACTCTGCTACTTGGGTGCATGATTCTATTTCAAATACATGGAATGCAGAGTAATCGGCAGCGTCTCCTCTTGCAACATCAGCTACAACCATATAGTCTTTTGTGTAGTCAGCAGGTTCCCATATCCATAAGTTACTATCAACTCCTCTTCTTTCAACAGGGTCTTTTTGATAAGTTTCTTCGTAGAAAGAAAGATCAGCAGGTTCGAATACAGTGTCTCCAGAAGCTAAA
>Ga0209223_10000301_pt1 | contig 56616 bp, 57 predicted proteins | sample COG_06_FD_184750 | JGI IMG/M metagenome (GOLD analysis project Ga0209223, IMG submission 184750) | Pelagic Microbial community sample from North Sea - COGITO 998_met_06 (SPAdes) (version 2) | ecosystem: Environmental > Aquatic > Marine > Neritic zone/Coastal water | place: Helgoland, sampling... | reverse complement strand
TTGATCTTCAAATATTCCTATTACAGTAGCCATAGAGCCTTTTCTTATTTGTCCTGGTCCATAAACATTATAAAAATAAATTACCTCAAATTTAAAATTAAACCAATTTTTGAGATTATCTAGTAATTCTAAATTTTTAGCTTTAGTAAATGCGTATGGAGATAAATTTTTATCAACTCCTTTATTTCCAATACTAGCTGATGTTGCTGAATATATAAGTTTTATTTTGTTGGAAAGACAAAAGTTAAATACCTCATTTGAACCAATTGTATTTGAATTAATACAATCACTCATTTTTAAAAAACTTTGATATATTCGAGAGAATTCACCAAAATGAAAAAGTGAATGAATATCTTTTTTTAATAATTCTAGAATTTTTGAAATATTTTTTGTATGTGATTTTATGTATTTTACTTTTTTACTTTTGATGTGGTTTTTTTTATTTCCTGTCGAGTAATTATCTAAACTTATTATATTAAAATTTGTTTTTTTTAATAGATATTTAATTAAGTTAGAGCCAACAAAGCCGGCTCCACCAGTAACTACTATTATTTTTTTTTTATTATACAATTTTATTATTTTCTAAAAAGTTTTTATAAGTTTTTGTTATTGCCTCATCTAACTTTGTTTTAGGTTTCCAACCATATTTATTTGCTAATTTAATATCTAAAACTTTTCTTGGTGTGCCATTTGGTTTTGATAAATCATATTTGATTTTGATCTTATTTTTTGGGATAATCTTATTCAATATTATCTTTGCATATTGTTTAATTAAAAAATCTTTTCCTGTACCAATATTAAGTATTGTTCCAAAAAAGTTCTTTTTCATAAAAAAGATGCAGGCATCAGCTATATCATCAACATAAATAACCTCTCTTTTAGCTAGGCCATTTCCCCATAGTATTAATTCTTTTTTATTGTTTAATTTTAGATCGTGCACTTTCTTAATGAGAGCAGGCAAAAAATGTGAATTTAAAGCATCATAATTATCATTTGGTCCAAATGTGTTTGTTGGCATTAAACACTTATAGTTTGTTTTGTACTGAATATTATAGCTCTCACACATTTTAATTCCTGCAATTTTAGCAATGGCATATGCATCATTAGTTTTTTCCAATTCTCCAGTTAATAAATAACTTTCTTTAATAGGTTGCTTACAGTTTCTAGGATAAACACAGCTAGAACCAAGAAAGATTAGATTTTTTATTCCACATAAATATGCAGAGTGAATTATATTTGCTTGGATAGACAGATTATCAAAAATAAACTCTGCTCTATATTTGTCATTTGAATAAATTCCACCTACTTTTGCAGCAGCTATGAAGATAAAATCTGGTTTATTTCTTTTTAAAAAACTATAAACTTTTTTTTGATTTTTTAGATCAAGTTGTTTTTTAGATCTAAAAATAATGTTTTTATAACCTTTTTTTTTAAGTTTTCTGATAATTGCACTTCCAACCAAGCCCTTGTGACCAGCAACATATATCTTTGATTTTAGATTAATCATTTCCTAGTTTTAAAATCTCAGAATTAACCATTTCCTTTACAAGCATTTTTATATTAATTTTTGGCTTCCAATTAAGTTCTTTTCTAGCTTTAGTAGGGTCACCTAATAATGTGTCTACCTCTAAAGGTCTGAAATATTCTTTATCACATTGGACTATGCATCTTCCATTCATATCAAAGCATTTTGTTTTTACTCCTGACCCTTTCCAGTAATATTTGATCCCTAGCTCATTAAGAGTCAAATCCACAAATTGTTTAACAGTGAACTGTTTTCCAGTAGCAATTACATAATCAGAAGGCTTTTTCTTTTGCATCATCTTCCACATAGCTTCTACATAGTCTTTGGCATGTCCCCAATCACGTTTTGCATCTAAATTTCCTAAATATAGTTTTTTTTGTAATCCTAATTTAATTTTACACAGGGCTACAACTATTTTTCTTGTTACAAATGTTTCACCTCTGACAGAGCTTTCATGGTTAAATAAAATTCCGTTACATGCAAATATATTGTAGGCTTCTCTGTAGTTTACTGTTATCCAGTGTGCATACACTTTAGCAACACCATACGGACTTCTTGGATAAAAAGGTGTATTTTCAGATTGTGGAACCTGTTGGACTTTACCAAACATCTCAGAAGTTCCTGCTTGATAAAATTTTGTATTTTTTTGAAACCCATGAAACTTAATAGCTTCCAATATTCTTAACGCACCAACAGCATCTGCATTTGCTGTATATTCAGGAACTTCAAATGAGACAGCTACGTGTGATTGTGCAGCTAGATTATATATTTCATTTGGTTTTATATTTTTAATTAGGGTTGAAACAGATAGAGAATCTGTGATATCTCCATAATGTAAGATAAAATTTCTACTTTTGACTTTTGGTTCTTGATACAAATGATCTATTCTTCCTGTGTTAAATGATGATGACCTTCTTTTTACACCATGAACAATATAACCTTTATCAATTAATAATTTAGCAAGGTAAGAACCATCTTGTCCAGTAATACCAAAAATTAAAGCAATTTTTTTTTTCATTTTTTAGTAAAAAAATTCTTACTTATTCTTAAGCATTCATTTTTAAGTTCCAAAGTATTATTCTTAATTTTAATCTCTTGCATAAGTTTCTTGTTATTTAAAGTAAAACTATCATTATTGAAACTATTTTTTAGTTTAATAATCTTTATTTGTGCTGAATTATAAAAATTTAACCAAGTAATAAGTTGATTTAGGTAAATTTTCTTACCTAAAGATACATTATATAATCCAAAAGAATTTTTCTTTATTAATTCAAGAACTATTTGATTAAATTTTTTAATAGAAATGAAGTCTTTGTATGTTTTATTGTTTTTATAAATAAAGCCTTTTTTTGCCATTTCAAAAAAAATATCAGAAAAAGTTTTGTGCAACTTTCTTTTATTACTATTTGGATAACATATAATGTTTGAAATTCTTAAAATTAAAACTCTATTAGTAAGGATTTTTTTTATATTAATTTCAGATTTAATTTTATTTTTTGAATAATTACAATTCGGTTTTTCCTTATCTAATTCATCAATATTAAATTTGGCTTTATAAACTTTTCTAGTGCTTAGCATAACTAATTTTGTTTTAGAATGTAGAATTTTTTTTGCAATTCTTAGATCATTATCATTTTTATCTTGATATTGATTTTTAATAAATTTTTGATTGGATGTACAATTAATGATTACGTCAAACTTATCAACATGTATATTTTTATTTTTTATAAAGTTTTCAAAACTAAGTTGATAAACATTTAATTTTTTAATCTTAAAATAATTAAATAAGTTGCTACCTATAAGTCCTTTTAGACCAATAATAAGTATCTTTTTATTCATCTTATAAAATAATTAACAAAATTTGTTATCAAATAATCTAAATTTTTTTTATATCGTATATTATTTTTAAAAAAAAAATATTTTACATAATGGTGAGCTTGCTTACGTCTTTTCCACCAAGCAAATGATAAAAATTTAAAGTTTGCTGAAATCATTTCTTGAGATTGTCTATAATAAGTAAGGTTTTGATCTAAAATATAAAAATCTTTTTTAATATACTTTAAATACATTCCAATCCTGAAGTCCATCCATATATCTGGAAACAAATTAAAATTTATCTTCTTAATTATTTCTTTAAACTTTTCTCTTTTCATAACAATACAACTTTGAGGTGGAATAAATGGCCAAAAGTTAGAAATAATTTTTTTTTTGTTTTTGATAAATTTTAATTTATTACTATATTTATAAATGGGTAGATCAAATAGTGAGGATATTTTTTTATTTTTTGAAAATTTATTAACTACAGTTTTTATCTTATTTTTTTTAAATAGGTCGTCACTATCTAATAAAAAAATAATTTTTCCTTTGCTTTTTTTAAAAGCCCTATAATACCCGTTCATTTGGTTATAAGAGCCATATTTGCCTCTTTTTCTATTCCTTATAATAGTAATATTTTTATATTTGTTGATTCTTTTAATGGAATTATCTGATGATGAGTCGTCGTGAATTATTATTTCAACATTTTGATAAGTTTGTTTTTTTATTGAATCGATACATTCATTTAAATACTTTTCATTATTATAGTTAGCAATTAGTACTGATACTTTAATATCTTTCAATTAATGATCTCTTTTCTTTTATAAATATACTCAAATGTTTTTCTAAAAGGCATTCTAGATTTATACATTTTATTAAAATTGTTTTTAATTAGTAACTTATTAATGTCTCTGAATGTATACCCTTTTTTAATCATGTTATCATAATGATGTTCAAACATAATGATATTAACTAAATTAATCTTATTTTTTAAACCTAATAATACTTCAAATTCATATCCTTCCGTATCTATTTTCATAAAATCTATTTTTTTTATATTATTTTTTTCAATGTAATCTTTTAATTTGGATATTTTTATTTTTATTTTTTGGTAGGTTTCTTTATTATTTAAAAAATTAATTAATCTAAATTTTCTTTTATAGTATTTGGACTCTTTATCTATTTCTTTAATTGTAGATGATGAACTTTCATTAAACTGGTTAAATTCAATAATCTTATCTTCTGCACCAAGAGCTTTATTTTCTAAAACTATCTCTGTATTATGATGTCTTTGTTTATTTTTTTCTATTTTTTTTTTTAAATATTCAAAATTAATTGGACTTGCTTCAAAAGAAATAATCTTTTTTATAATAAAGTTTTTTGAGAATAATTCAATTGACTCTCCCTTATGTGCACCAATATCTATAAGGAGTTTAAAATTATTATACTTATTTTTTTTTAAAAATTTAATCCACTTTTTTTGATAGGAATAATCAAATAAACTGAGTCCCCATAGTATTATTTTTTGAATCATTGATTTATAAATATAATCTTACCCATTACTTTTTTTATTTTAACATCTTTATTGCACTTAAAATTTTTATTTTTACAGTTGTTATATTGTTCAATTAATTGATCCATTTTTTTTTGTATTCTAAAATGATTATCATCAAGAAAATAGTAGGTTTGCCTGATTGGTTTATAGCTATACTGCTCTACTTCATTAACTATTCTACTTATATTCCTCGATAAAAAAATAATTATTGTTAAAGAAATTAGCACAATAGAAATTTTTGAATATTTTTTTAGGTCAATTTGAGATAATCCAAGTTTTATTGATATTGGAATAAATAGCAATAAAGCTATTATATGGTAACCACCATATCTTAATGCTGGGTGATTATAAAACCATTCAATACCTAAGATCAAAATTAACAAATAAACTAAATACACATGATGATCTATTTTGATTATTACTTTTTTAAAAAAACTTTTTCTAAAAAAAAATAGGAATATGCTAATTAGCAATATTATACCTAATATAAAATCACTTACTTTATTAAAAAAATAAATATTAATCCAATTACTTACCCAATTAAAATTTTTTATATATTCTTCAGGATTGTCTATCCTAAAATTTGGAGCTGCACCTCCCTTCGACCACAATTCATACCAGTCGTTCATTTGTTGAACTTGTGCCAATGTTATGCCCCATTCGATCCCATTAAAACATGTTAAACTTAATGGATAAACTAAACAGCCTGTATTAATAAAATATGTAAGTAAAATAAATAAAAATAAAACTAAAAATAACACAAAATATTTATTAAAAAATAAAAAATATGAGGTTTGAATATAATTTTTATTTTTTTTTAAAATATAAAAAAATAATGGAATAACAAAGATTATATACAAAATATAAAAAGTTTTAAAAGAAACAATCAATGCACCAAGCAAATATATATTAAATAAATTTAAGGTTTTAATAGTTTTTAAATTAACAAAATTTAACAATTCAATTATAAATAAAAATATTAATATCATTGCAGCACGATCAGTTCCATATTCAGACATCCTATAAAAAAATATATTTATAAAAACAAATGATAGTAGGCTTAAAAAATGAATTAAATTTAATTGCTCAACTTTAATAAATATAAATTTAAAATAATTATGGATTTTCTTTAGAAGAATAATATTTGTAAATCCTAAGATAAATAAAGAAGTAAAATTAAATAAATAAAATTTTGCATATGGTAAATAAAATAAAGAATTTATATAAAATAAAGATGATGGTGTTCTAAAGCCATGATTAAATTGGCCAATTCCTATATGTAAACTTTGTTGTGTTAGATAATATGTATAAGGAAAATGATAATATGGAAAATCATCGTGATTTTTAAATTGAAATACAGCACAAAATAACAAAATAAAAACTATAAAAGAAAAAATAATTTCACTTTTATATAAAGAATATTTTTGCTTTACTAAATAAATAAATAAAATTAATCCAATAAAGAGTATTATAAGATTATGAATTTCAGTGTGGGCAATAAAAAGATTACTAAAATACGAATATACAATTAATATATATATTCCAAATAAGCCTGAATATCCAAAGTTAACAAAATTAAATTTAATTTTTAGTAATTTTAGAGAATATAGGCCATAGCCAACTATTGATGTAAGAATTAGAAAGTAATATGTGGTAAATACAAAAAAATTGTACATTATATTAGTATTGTTATTAACTTATATTTTATTGATATGTTAAAATTGTTTATAAAATTTAAATTAACATTTGTCTAAATAATTAACATAAATGAATGAACTAACCTTATTAATACCTGCAAAAAATGAAGCAGAAAGTCTTCCAATTGTCTTGGATGAATTAAAAAAATATAATTATAAAATAAACATTATTCTACACTTCGCTGACTTAGACACAATTCAAGCAATTAAAAAATATGATATTAATATAATTTATCAAAAAAACTTGGGATACGGAGATGCTTTAATTCATGGAATTAAGCAATGCAAAACAAAATATTTTTGTATTTTTAATGCCGATGGATCTTTCAATCCATCAGAAATAGATAAAATGTATAAATCTTTAGAAACTAAAAAATTAGATTTTATATTTGCATCCAGATATGGCGCTAACTCAGGAAGTGATGATGATACAGTCTTAACACTAATTGGGAATTATATTTTTACTTATATTGGTAAAATATTTTTTAAACTCAATATTAGTGATATTTTGTATACTTTTGTAATTGGGAAAAAAGAGTCTGCTGAAGTATTATCATTAAAACAAAAAGATTTTTCTTTTTGTGTAGAATTACCAATAAAAGCAAAACAAATGAAAATGAAATTAGGTTGTATAGAATCATTTGAGAGAAAAAGAATTGCTGGAAAAAAAAAGGTCAATGCCTTTAAAGATGGTTTTTTGATTTTGTTTGTTATGATTAGATTGTTCTTTAATAGAAAATAAATTAGTCAATCTTATATTTAGAATTAAACAATTTCACATAAAAAAAAGTATAAACTGTAATATTTAACAATAATAAAAAAATTAAAAATTGAGTGTTATGTATATAAGATTTGGCAGTAAAAAAAATAATTAGATTATAGAGATTAATAATTATACTAGAACAATTATTAGTTATTAAATTATTTCTTTTAAATTTTTTTTTTAAAAAATAAAATATAAGTTGATGTAAATGTTTGCTATCTGCATCTATTGGCGATTTTTTTATTTTAAACTTTCTTATTATAGAAAATAAGTTTTCAAAACATGGATACCACAATAACAATACTACAAAAAAAGGTGAGAATATTTGATTTTGATTATAAATAGCTATTAATACACAACCAACGAAACAACTTAATAAATATGTTCCAGAATCTCCTAAATAAAAAATATTAAAAAAATTAAATATTAACAATATAATTATTAGATAAATAAGATAAGAAAAAAATTCATTACTTAAATGAAAATTGGAAAACATGTCTAAATTATATAATGTTAGTAAAATGATCAGATAATACCCTAAAACTAATCCATTTAATCCATCAATAAAATTTGATCCATTCATTAGAATAATCAAACAAAACGAGGTAAAAAAAATACTAAAATAGAAATTGGCTAACATTTCATCAATTAAAATTACTTTGGTTGAAGTTACGTATAATTCAAGCATGTAAATAAAAAAAATTGTTAACAAAGTTTGCAAAATCAATCTTTTTATTGGAGAAGAAATAAACTTTATATCAGATAAAATACCAATAAAAAAAATAGAAATTAAAAAAAAATATAAGACTAAATAATTTAGCATCATAATTATAGAAAAAAAAATTATCAAATAAAAACCACCTGTAAGAGGTACAAATTTTTCACCAACAAATTTTTGATGGCTATCACCAGAATAATTATAAAATATTTTGTTCTTTTTTAAAAATTTGTTTAAAAAAAAAACAATGATGGGTGTAAATATAAGATATATTAAACTCATTTTATTTTTTTAGATAATTTAGACTTAAACATAAAACATAATATAAGGATTTTATAATATTAAGTTTCATATATCTATTGTAAACTTTAAACGCATCTAATAATTTTTGTATGACTGATGTTGACAATGAATTATCAAGCTTTCTCCAGCTAGTTAATGTTTCATTTAAAGATATAATCGGAATTTTAAATTTAAGAATATTCAACCACAATACAAAATCTTCTTTAGTTTTGAGACTTGGAAATTGGAGATTTAATTTAATTATTTTTTTAGATAAAATTACAGTCGATAACCCAATGTCACAAGATTTTAAAAGGTCATCAATTTTATAAAAGTTTTTAGCTTGTCTTTTGCCAATTACTTTATCATTATTATCAATTATATCATAATTAGTATGGCTACATTCAAATTTATTTTTTTTCATAAAATCAATTTGAACCTCTAATTTATTTTTTTTCCAGATGTCATCCGCATCTATGAATGCAATGTAATCACCTAGCGCATATTTGATTCCCTTATTTCTTGATATGCCTGCTCCCAAGTTTTTTTTATTAATTATTAGTTTAATTTTATTATTATTTTTAATTAATTTTTTTAGTTGAATTAATTCGTTCAAATCTGAATCATCATAAATTATTATTATTTCAAAATTTTGATATGTTTGATCTAAAATTGAATGAATTGTTTTTTCAATATAATTAATTTTTTTATAAAATGGAATGATAACACTTATTAGGCTCATTATTTTTTTTATCTCTTAAAAGAATTGATATAGCATAACATAATATTTTTAATTCTGTAAATTATTAACTATAGATCTAAAGTCTTTATATTAAATAATGACAGAAAACAGTATATTGCAATTTAAAAGAATATATCTTTTTTAAATGAAAAAAATTATAATATTTATGACATTAATAGAGAGTGGTGGTGTAGAAAAAATTTTATTTTTTGTTACTAATTACTTGGAAAAAAAATAATTTATTTTGTTGAAAACAAAAAAACGTCAAAAATATTAGTGAAAGTTTTAAAAAAAACTAAAAAGATTTGATTACAATGAAAACTAATTTCGTTATTTAAATTAATAAAAAGTATAATCTAGAAATTTATTAATTTTGAACATTTTTTATACCAACTAACAGTTTTTTTTACACCATCTTTATAATTCGTAAAATTAAATCCTTTTAAAATTTTCATTAATTTTTTATTACTCCCATATGTTTTGAAAACATCTGCTTTATGCAAAGGTTTTTCTTTAATTTTTCCTTTAAAACCCATTTTTTCAATTTCTTTTATAATTTTTGTAATTTTAATTGGATTAGAGGAGCAAACATTAAATATTTCAAAGTTATTTTTAAATCTAACTCTGCTCAATTTAAATACTATTTCAATTGCATCATTTATATAAGTAAAATCTCTATAATGATTACCATAGTTAAATAATTCAAAAATCTTTTTATATTTTATATGTGATAAATATTTTAATATTAACATATCTGGTCTACCCCACTCTCCATAAATCGTAAAAAATCTTAAACCTATGAATAATGTTTTTGAATCTTTACTATATGTTTTTGCTATTAATTCATTTTGTAATTTTGATAATGAATAAATATTTAAAGTATTTAAACGATCATTCTCTGATTTGGGATATGGACCTAAATCGCCATACACGGATGAAGAAGATGCAAAAAAAAATTTTGGAATTTTATATTTCTTAATTAAAGACAATAAATTATTAAAACCATAAATATTGGTATCGCAATAACTTTCAGGATTTTCAAATGAATATCTCACACCTGCTTGTGCAGCAAAATTAAAAACTAATTTAAAATGATTATTTCTAAATAATTTTTCTAATTTTTTATTGCTTATTAAATCAATCTTATAAAATTTAAATTTTTTGTATTTTTTTAAAATCTTTAATCTCTCTTTTTTTAAACTTATTGAATAGTATGAATTTAAATTATCAATTCCAATAATATCATAATTATTATCTAATAATTTTTTACATAATGAAAAACCAATAAAGCCTGCAACACCTGTAATTAAAATTTTCTTTTTTTTCATAATTTATTTTTTATAGATATGTGGAGCAGGTAAATGCAAAATGAACTTTGCTCCCTTTTCAATTATTTGTTTTTCTTTTTTAAAGATTTCTTTTTTAAAATTCCACGCTCCTAAAAAGTAGTATGTATACTTATCTAAAATCTCTTTTTGATATTTTTTTACTAAAATACCGGTTCCTGGCAAATATTTATTAATCTTATTTTTTGTAGTATCTAAAAAATACTCAAAAAAATCTTCTTTTAAATTACAATAATTCAATACCGTTACAGATTTTGCAGAAGCCCCATAACCAACTATCTTTCCATTTTTTTGTTTAATATCTCTAAATATTTTTATTAAGTCTTTTTTTGCTCGACGAACATTTTTGGCAAAATCCTTGTATGTAGTAAATTTATTTAGACCCGCATTAATTTCTGTTTTTAATTGGTTGGTTAAATTTTTAGAAATTTTAAACTTATTATTTTCTTTATGGGCAATATAATATCGGAGAGACCCTCCATGTACATTTATATTTTCAATTTTAAATATTTTGAGGTTTGTAGTTCTTAAAATATTTTTTAAAGAAATCAAAGATAGAACGTATAAATGTTCATTGTAAAATTGATCAAACGCATTTTTTTTTAAACATTCCAAAAATGAAGGCTCTTCAAGAACAAATACTCCATCCTCTGATAAAAGGTTACTTATATTTTTTAAAACCTCTCTCAAATTCGCTATATGGGTTATGGTATTAGCAGAAAAAATTAAATCAAACTTTTGATATTTTAACTTTAATTTTTTTGTTAATTTATTATCAAAATATTCAATAAAAACTTTAAATTTTTTTTTTTTTAATTCATTACCAACCTCTAAACACGGTTCTACACATATTATTTTTTTTTTATCAAAATTTCTTGCAAAAGCTCCATCATTACTTCCAATTTCTAAAATATTTTTAAATCTAATATTTTTTTTTAGTTTAATTGATAAATCTCTATAGTGTTTTTTTATAGTTAATGATAATGACGACCTATACGGATAGGTTTTATTGAACATCATTTTTTTATCAAATGATTTATTAATTGAAACTAGTTTAGTTTTAGTATCAAAAAAAAGTTTTAAATTATAAAAAGACTTATTTTTTTTTTTTTTAAAATTATTTGCTAAAGGTTGACGTCCTAAATCTAAAAATGATCTTTTCATAAGGATATCTTTTTACAATATTTATAATACATTTAATTTATAATTTTTATTTTTTTCTAAAAAACAGATAAATTTTTCTAACAAAATTTAATAAAGAAAATTTTCTAGTATTTAATGACTTATTGTACTTCAGTTCATCTTTAGTTAACTTGGTTAATTTGACAGCACCAGTTCCAATAAATGATGCTTCAAGATAAATTGTGTGTGGATTAGAATTACAAACTTCTAAAAGCATTTCAAATGTCTCATTATTATTTATTTCTAAAGAAAAATTGTTTTTTTCTCTATTCTTCAAATAAGGCAATAAAGACGTATCATCTATCACAAAAACCCCTCCAACTTTTAATTTATTAAAATAGTAATATAAAATTTTTTTAACATGTTTTGCGGTATGAATAGTGTCTAAATAAATTATATCAAAAATTGGTGGGATTTTTTTTTCTATAAGTTCATAATCATCATCTCTACAATTTAAAAAAAACCATTTATTTGAATTAAAATGATAATCGTAATTAATGACATCAATAGAATATAATTTACCATTTTTTTTTTCACAAATTTCTAAAAAAATTGATGTAGATAATGCTTTGTTACTAACACCAAACTCTAAGATGTTTGGTTGATCAAATTCATGTAATTCCTTACTTAAAATTCTTAGAAATTTTTCACGGTGTCGATTTTCAAAATTTTTCATTTAAATATTGCTTAATTTATTTTAAATAAATTTTTTATACCACAATTTTGAATATTATAAGTTGATTAATTAGGGGTCATCCACTCTACAAAAAGAGTCCTGAATTTATACGTTTTTTTTTAGCGTATTTAATGCATGACTTTCTTCCACTAAGAACTTTGTTTGATTTTAAAAAAGAAAATCTTATATTATTATTGTAAAAATAAACAATAATTAAAATTATTTTTATTTTTCAAAACACAACAAAGTTCTACCTGATTTGCTAACAATTTTTTCTGAAGATATTTTAGTCTTATTTGATAGAAGTCTTTTAAAATTTTCTAGATTGTAATTTGGAAAAATATCACCTTTCAATCTCATCATAGATTGTATCGTTATATCATTTTTAGGAACAAACTCAATTATACCTTTGGGTGCTAATGAAGTTATCCAATTTATCACGTCCTCTAATGGTATATTCTTAGCAATGGCTAAATGATGTTCAAAAGCAAGAGCTATTACTGAGTCAAAATTTAATCTCTCTATAAATCCTTTTCGTTCTTTTTGACGCCATCCAATATTTGAGCTTGGGTTAGAAACATCAAAATATAAAGGTAAAAAATTTAGTTTTTCTTTTTTGGAGATTAAATAAGCTTCGTCAATAGCATTTAAATCGTAATCAAGACCAATTACATTATCACAACCTGAATTTAGTGCTAGTTTGGAGTATTCTCCGTTATTACAACCCAAATCTAAAACTCTATTGAATTTGTTTTTATTAAAATAATTTGAAATGAATTCATGCTTATTTTTTTTTTCTTCATCGTCATAAGTATTATCTCTCGAATACTCTCCCCAAACACTTCTTTCTTTTTTAGGTTTTAAATTCTCTATAAAATTAATTAAATTAGATAAAATTGATAAGTAGTAATTTTTTTTTAATTTCTTATTTTTTGTTATCTTCAAATCTTCATTTTTTTTATATTTTTTTTCAAAATAATCTAAAAGAAATATGTTATAAAAAATATTCCACGAAAACATATGTCTAAATTTTAGTAATTTCGATAATTCACCTGTGTTGATGCCCTCTAAATTCCCTTTAAACCAATTATTATAATCTACTCCTAATTTCGATTTTAAAACTAATGGGTTTAAAAAACTTTCACAAAATTGTTTATGACCTACCCAGAATTCCCCTTCTGAATATTTTTTTATTGACATTAAATCGATAAAAATTGGTGAATAATTATTGAATTGAATATTATAACTATATGCATCAATTAATGTTGCATCATTTTTAAGAAGATTAATATGTAAATTAAGATGATGAAGAGCTGCATCTTTTAATCTATGAAAACTCCATTCATATGGGTAAGAAATAAAATCAACTTTTTTATGCTTAAATACCTTAACATTTGTATCAATATCTAATTCCAGTAATTCAACTTCTTGCTGACTAACCTCCTCTGTATCAATTAGGTATTCAGCAATTGATTTATTTTCTAAAATTCTTTTAATAAAATCGAATTTCTTAAATCCATTTGGATATACAATTCTATAAACAGAATTATTTATATAGGCTACTCTTGCATCTGGATCTCTAAATGATCCTTCATCTATTGTCAGTTTTTTCATTATTATTATTTTTCTTAAAAAATTTTAAGAAAAAATTTTTTACTTTTGTCCAATAATATAAAAAACCAGCAGATAACGCTGCTAAAAATCCAATAATTGCCTGAAGAATAAAGCTACCAGTGCCTGGATCTAAATACGCATAAGCATTAGTAACAATCAAAAAAATTGCTATAATATTTGAAATTAAACAAATTAAAAAATTTTTCACTATCGTATGAATATATTAAAGGTTGAAAATTTCAATAAGTATTTTCAAAAAGTCGTTTTAATATCAATTCTTTTATCATTAAGCCTAATTCCTTGGATTGAGTTTATTAACTCTAACTTAAATGAATTAGATTTTATATTTAATGATAATCTTGTCATTTTATTATCTTTATATTTTCTTTTAATTTTTTCAATTTATTTAATCTTAAAAAATTTTCTTTCTTTAAAAGAATATTCTCTAATTACATTTATTTTGATTTCTATATGGACTTTATTTCAACATAATTTTTTTAAAAATATAATTAAAGTTTTTTTTCAAAATATAAATATATTAAATGAATACAGTTCTGAAATTGCATTAATAATAATATTATTATTTGTTTATATATTTTTTACCCTCATTAAAAAAAAGAAGATTTTTACAATATTTTTTCTATTTTTTTTAACTTTCAATCTTATTTACTCTGTAGCTCAATTTGGTAAAGAATTTTTTTCTCAAAAGAAAGGTGATTATATTGAGGAAAATAGAGTAAGTCTAATCAAGAATATTAAAAGACCAAATATTTATTTCTTTATTTTAGATGGTATGATGCCACTCAAAGAATTTAAAGATTTTTACCAAAAAAACTTAGCAAAATTTGAAAATTTTTATAATCAAAAAAAATATATATACTTTAACGATACTCTTAATTTCTATCCTGATACCCAAGATGTACTAACATCTCTATTTTTTTTAGATAAAATTTATGTAAAAGATGACAATTATGAAAATGATAATTTAAAGGTAAATATTTTTCAAAAGTTTCCTAATCTTCTAAGTCAAAAATATTATCCAGTGCTAATTTCTGAACTGAATAAACTTGGATATGAATTTAAATGGATTGGTAATAATTATGCAGCTTGTTCAAGATACAATTATAGATATTGTTTATCAGATAAAAAAGAAGAATATATAGATTTGTATCTTCTTCAAGCTTTTTTAAAAAAAACACCACTTTTACAAATTTTTAATAAAATCACTGAGCAGAATATTATTCAAAAATATTTAAAAATTAATCAACGTAGTGATGCAATAGGAAAACTTAAAAAATTTTTAATTTCAAATAAAGATTACATTGAAACAAAATCAACCTTTTATTTTATTCACCATATGCATCCTCACTGGCCTTATAAACACGATAAACAATGTAATTATAAAAATTTTCCAGGAAAAACAAATTTTGAAGGTTACAAAAATTCTTATTATTGTGTAATTCAAAATATAACAAATATTATAGAAATAATTGATCAATTAGATAAAGATGCTATGGTAATTTTTCAATCAGATCACAGTTGGGAAATGTCAAAAATTTCAGAGACTAAATATGGAAGTCGAAGACAAATTTTTAATTTAGTCAAAGATAATTTTTTATGTGATGAAACAATGCCAGCAGGGTTAAATAATGTTCAAATTTTAAACTATTTGATTAAATGTTTGAAAAATAATTACTAATTTATTTCTATTTATCTATAAAACAAATACTTAAAATTATTAAAATTTTTTAATTTTTTTTTAAATTATGGGATAACAGCTGGAATTAATTTTTTTTACTTTTATTTAAAACAATATATTCATTTAATTAAAATCATATCATAGATAAAAATCTTAAAACAGTTTATGTTTTAAACAAATGTTAAAAAAAAAAATTTACTATATTGCAGAAATTAATATTCCATCTAAATCTGCATACTCAATACATGTGATGAAAATGTGTGAGGCTTTTGCTAAATTAAAGTATGATGTTAATTTATACATAATCAATCATCAAAATTTAAAGAAAATAAATAAAAATTATAATATAAATAATAAATTTAGGATTCATTCTATATTTGATAAAACTATAAAATTAAATTTATTTTACAGAATAATTTTTTCCCTAAAAATTTTATTTAAAAAAACAAACATTGATTCATTATTTGTTTCTAGAAGTATAATATTTTCCCTATTAGCATCAATAATACGTAGAAACGTTATATTAGAGCTTCATCATGAAATCACTGGCTTTTCAAAAATTATCTATTTTACATTCAAAAAATTAAATCTAATAAAAAATTTAAAATATATTTTCCTTAATAAAAATTTAAATAAAATATACAAAATAAAAAAAAATAATTTTTTAATTCTAGATGATGCTGTTAACATTGATGATTTCAAAGTTAATAGATCTTTAAAATATAAAAAAACTTGTGTTTATATTGGTAGTTTTTTTGAAGGAAAAGGAGTTGAGCAAATATTTAGGTTGGCAAAAATAAATAAAAATATTACTTTCCATGTCTATGGTGAGAAAAAGTTTCTTAATGAAAAAATAAAAATAAATAATGTTAAAGTGTTTGATTATATAACCTATAATAAAGTTCCAAAAATTTTATCTAAATATGAAATTGCACTAATGCCCTATCAAAGTAAAGTAAAAGGAAGATCATCAATTAATCTTGAAAGGTATATGTCTCCTTTAAAGATGTTTGATTATTTGGCTGCCAGAATGATTATTGTAGCATCAAATTTAAAAGTTTATAAACATATTCTGAAAGATAATTTCAATTGTAAATTAATTAAAATTAACGAAGATAAAATTTGGTCAGATACAATTATGAAAATAATTAGAAATAAAATTAACAAATCAAAACTCAAAAAAAATGCCTACAAAACTGCAGTCAATAATACGTGGGAAAAAAGATGTGTAAAAATAGTTAATTATTTTTATAAGGAAAAAAAATTTGATTTTAACAATAATATTTATGAAAGATAATGAGTGATATAATCAAAAAATACTTTGAAGAAAGTAAGTATTTTTCAATGAAACTTGAAAAATATTTTCATGTTTATGAATTAGTTTTATCAAAATATAAATCGAGAAAGGATTTAACTGTTGTCGAAATAGGCGTTAAAGATGGTGGAAGCCTTTTTATTTGGCAAAAACTATTTCCACATGCAAAAATAATAGGGATAGACTTGAATGTTGAATGTAAAAAATTTGAAAAAGATGGCTTTATTATAGAAATAGGCGACCAAAGTTCACAAGAATTTTGGAAAAATTTTTTCTATAAACATCAAAATGTGGATATAATCATTGATGACGGTGGTCACACTAACACTCAACAAATTAGTACTGCTATATCCTGTATACCATTTATTAAAGATGGAGGTATTTTGGTTACAGAAGATGTCATGTGTAGCTATTTTTTTAATTTTGGAAATCCTAGCAAGTATTCTTTTATAAATTTTTGTAAAAAAATAATAGATGATATTAACTTTAAATTTCCAGGTATTGGAAATTTTGAATTTTCCTTAAATAATTATGTTCATTCAATAGAATTTTTTGAAAGTATTGTGGTTTTCAAGATTAATAGAAAACAATGTGCGTTTAACAAAATTATCACTAATAATAAAAAAAATTATAACCATGAGGATTTAAGATATGGTTATAAAAAAAAAATGTTTAAGAGTCAAAAAATAGAAAGTATAAAAAATTTTTTAAAAAAATTTAAAATTTTAAATAAAATAAATCATTTTTTTTTCATTACTAAAATTAGACGTTTCAATATTGCAAATTCAAGCAAAATGAAAAAATATTTTAAGTAGGTTTAGATTTTTAGTAAATTAGCAAATTTTTTTGCATTATATATTCCAGTATAAGACTTTGATTTTTTTTTTGCACAAATTAGTTTTTGGTTTAAATCTTTTTCTGAAATTTTTAAAAAATTATCTAATGCCATTTTAAAACTCTTCTCATTATTTGTGTCAAATATGAAACCGTTTTCATTATTACCTATAAACTCTTTTGGGCCACTTGGACAATTTGAAGTTAAAATAGGTGTACCTACTGAAGCAGCCTCAACCATTATGAAACCTGGATCTTCCCATAATGAACATGAGATAATTAATTTAGCATTGTGAATATAATTAATTACATTTTTTTTATAATTCAAAATTTTGATTTCAGCCTCTAGTTTGTTATTTTGTATAAATTTTCGATATTTTTTTTCATATTCCCCATTTCCAATTACTAATAGATTTATATCTTCAAGGTATTTTCTATTTTTTGAAAAAAAATTTAACAGAAATTGGTGATTTTTTTGTTTAGTAAATCTTCCAATGCTAAGGAAATATGACTTTTCATATTTTTCCTGTAATGGTTTTTTCTTCTCAAAATTAATTTTTTTAATATTAAATATTGGATCCTGTATACATACTATTTTATTTGGACTAAAAATTTTTTTTTTAATTAACAAAATTTTTGTTTCCTCTGTTGGACAAATTACATAATAAATCTTTTTTGATGCAATTTTCCATATCAAATATCTAAAAATATTTAATTTTGGTAATCCAGATATTCTAAGTATTAATTTTGTTTGAAAATTGTTGAAGATAAATAACACCATAGGAATTACAGTTAATAAATGTATTATTAAAAAATTTGGATTTTCATTTTCAATTAATTTTTTTAATGGAAAATACGACTGTAGTAAGATTCTAAAGTAAAGCATTCTTGAATTAATAAATCCTTTAAATTTTTTTTTGATAATTTTTCTTTTTGTAACTAATTTAATTACATCTATGTTATTAAAATTAAAATTATCCCATTCACCAAAAACATTTAATAAGGTAATTTTTGCTTTTTTCTTATGTTTTGATAAAGAATTTATTGAATTATATACAGATTTTACTGTTGCTACTTGTGGATCAATATGTGGGGACCAAAAGAATAATCTGACCATTTAACCTATGATTATTTTATCTAATTGTTTTTCTATTAAAGATCTACTATTTCTAAATATATCCTGTAATAATCTTATCCTATTACATAATAAAAATTTATTATTAATTAATTCCTCAATTTTTTTATCCAGCTCCTCTTTATTGCTAAAGGTAAAATAGTTTTCATTTTCTTTAAATATAGATTTGGAGTCAGCTTGTTTTAATTGCAGTAATAGTCCTCCGTTTTCTATAATTTCTATAGATCTCGGATATAATGTAATTGAGCCCGTGGATGAACCTAAATCTAAACAAATATTTCCATTATAAATTTCTCTTATTTTTTTATTTGTAAAATTTGTTTTATTAAAGTTTTGTATATGCTCACTCCAGTCATCTCCAAATATATCAATATTATTTGAATATTTATTCATAAGAAATTTAATAATTTTAACTCTTTGGTTTAATTTTAAATCTCTATAAATATAAAATTTATTCTTTTCATTTTGCTCTTGTAAATTTTTATTATTCCAAAAAGTATGCGTATCAAGCAGTGTAAGGTTTTTATTCAAAAATTCTTCATATAAATTAATAAATCTTAAAGTAATATTAGGTTGTCTTAAATTACAACTTGATAAATAAATAATTCTAGTTTCTTTACTTATTTTGTTTTTTTTATTAATTATTGGATACAATTGAAAAATTTTGTCTTTATTATGAAAAACAGCTTTCATATTTAAAAAATTATTTTTATAGTGAAGATATTTCTCTGGTATCTTAGTTGTAGTTCCAGACAACCAAAAATTAAAACCTTTATTTTTATAAACAATTGGATTTCCATCAATTGAAATAATTCTAAATATATTTAAACTTTTTAAGAATAACCCTACATAATAAAAAGTGCCTGACAATGTAAGAAGTAAATATTTATTCAAAAATAATATTTTAGAAAAATTATTTAAATTATTTTTTCTATATGAAGATTTACACAATATTAATATTATTTTCATTTTTAAAAACCACAAAAATTATTAACTATATATTTTCTTTAATTAATGTATCAAATGTTGCTAGCTCTTTAAGTTCACTTTTTTTACATATAAAATATATTACCAAATTTTTAACTGTACTAATTCTATGTACTGAGTCAACTGAGCGTAAAAGTATAAAGTTAGTCATCAGTACCATCCCTATTTACAGTATGCCTCAGTTTCCATTCATCTTTAGTTTTTTTCCATAAGTGGGGTGATCTAAATTTATCTAAATTTTTAAAAAAATTTTTTGGATTTATGTTAAGATATTCCATTATCTCATTAAAATATATATTAGGAAATTCACCATCATATTTTTTTATTAATTTTTTTCCTTCTTCTATATTCAAATGATCATTTCTCAATTCTTGAGAGACATCATAAGTTGCTCTTCCTATTCCAAATTTAATATAGGTTGTATAATAATGTAGGTCATCAATTTTATCGTCTATGCTATTATATTTACTATATGTTCCTTGTGTTCTAAAAGGTCTTGGTTGAAAGCCACAATTTTCTACAGAAAAATAAAAAGTTTCTTGTGGGACCCACTTCAAGTAATAACCAAGGTAGTGAACTTCAATTTTTTGCTTATTTATATCTTTATACAAAGGTGGAAGAAAGACATCTAAATTTTTTCTTTTTAAATTTAAATCATTAACCAATTTATCAATTTTAATACCACCCAAATGTAATTTATCTATATTTTTACTTGTAAAATAAGATTTATCTCTCAAAGATGAATTGTTGTCAGCAATTGGATTTCCATGTTCGGCCTCATTTTCACCAAAAAAAACTAAAGGTATTTTATATTTTAATGCTATTTTAGCAGCAAAAATTTTTTGTCCTAACATAAATGTTTGAAATGGGTGCATTAAGTTTTCAATAGATAATTTTGTCAAAATCTTCATTGTTGACTCATCCCTGCTTGCTGAAACGTTATCAACTTTGCAATTTGAAAGCCAATTATTAAAGTTTTCTTTGCCATATTTGGTGTACAATATAGGTGGCCAAGTGATAGTAAGTGGATTCATTCCATATTTATATTTAAGGACATGTGTAGCATAACAACTGTCTTTTCCTCCACTGCCAGGAACTATGCAATCATAATTTCTGTTATTGCTTCTGTGTTTCTCTAATAACTTTAATAATTCTTTCTCTCTTTTTTGGTAATTTATCTTTTTTTTTATTCTAGAATATTTCCAAGAATCGGAAATTTGATTTTTATCAATAAATAAAGTCTTTTTTTTTGATTTTAAATTATGATTAAATTCAATAGATGATGTTGGCTTCTGATTTGAAATGAGAGTTTTTTTACAAAAAATCACTTTTCTTGGTAAGCCATAAAGAGGTTTACTATTATTTTTCATAAAATTTTTCGATTTTTTTTAAAAAATTTATACCTATTTTTCCACTTTTCTCTGGGTGGAACTGAGTCCCTAGAATATTTTCATGTCGTACAGATGAACAAAATTTTAGATCTTCATATTTAGTGTAACTTAACAAATTATTTTTTTTTTTAATTTTGCAATAAAATGAATGTACAAAATAAAAATCTTTTTTATCAAAAGTTTTAAGCACAGATGAATTGTTTACGTTTTTAAAATTAATTTTATTCCAATTCATGTGAGGAACAATTTTAACCTCTTTTTTTTTAAACTTTTCTACTGTCCCATTTAATAAATTTAAACCTCTAGTATTCCCAAATTCTGCACTTCTCTCAAACAAAAGCTGCATTCCTAAGCAAATACCATATAGTTTCTTTGAATTATCCTCAACAAATTCATATATCTTATTGTCAATGTCCTCCTTTTTAATTTTTTTCATTGCTTCCTTAAATGATCCAACGCCAGGCAAAATAATTAAATCATATTTTTTATAGTTTTCTTTTTTATCAATTATTTTACATTTAAAATTTGCTACTTGCATTGCTTTAAAAATACTAAAAATATTATTAATTTTTAAGTCAATTATGCCAATCCTCAATTTGTTAGTTATCATATTCTTACTTTTATCTTTTTTTTATGTAAGTAATTTTTTAATTCTTTTAAATTATCTTTTGTTATAGAGTTTTTATTATTTTCTAAAAAACTTGTGTTTCCAATATTCTTAGACTTAAAATCAAATTTATTAAAAATACCATAATGAAATAAACTTGATAATGAGACACCAGAGATACTAGTTTCATTTATAACTTTTAAAACGTGCTCAAATTTGCCTGCTCCTCCATGTGCTATAACAGGTATATTTACGTTTTTACATATTTTACCAATTATATTTATATCAAAACCAGATTGTAACCCTTCGTTGTTTACACAAGTAATAAAGATTTCACCTGAACCATAATCTTGAATTTTTTTTGCCCAACTAACAGGATCTATATTTACAATATCTCGTCCATTTGACTTAGATATATAATATTTGTTATTTATTTTTATAGTTTCAATATTTGTAACAATTGTTGAAGATCCAAACTTTTTTGCTGCCTCATTAATAAAATTGATATCATCTATAGCTGCAGAATTAATACTTACTTTGTCTGCCCCCGAATTTAACATTGTCTCTATATCTTGAATTGTCTTAATTCCACCACCAACAGATAAAGGCACAAATATATTTTTAGATACTAAGGTTACAAATTTTTGAAGATTATTTGTTCCGTATAGAGTTGCCACATTATCTATGTAACAAATTTCATCAGCACCACTTTTGTAATAAAATTCAGCAAATTCATAGGGATTACCTAATACTCTTAATCCCTCTAAATTTATTCCTTTAATTAATAAACCATTTTTAATATCTAATTTAGGAATGATTCTAATTAAATTTTTATTCATTTAAAGATGTTGTTTTAAAATATTTTTATCATTTTTATGAAAAAATATTTGTGACTTTATTTATCACGAATATTAAAGATTAGTTAATCGTAAATAAAATTATAATGAAATTATCAAAAAATAAACTTTGTCATTAGCTATCTTCTAATACTTCTAGTTAATTGATCTTTTGCTTTGACAACCATTGCATACACATATGACTCACAATTAACTGAAAATCTTCTGCTACTTGCATGTCATTTATATTGACATGAATGGAGTTATCTGCAATTTTTTTGCATTTTCCTCCATCAAAGCCTACGATAGCAAAAGTTTTCATTTTTTTATTTTTTGCAATTTTAATTGCTTTAATCACATTTTTAGAATTACCACTTCCAGAAAAAACTATTAGTAAATCTTTGGATTTCCCTTTTGCCCTAATTTGTTCGGAAAAAATATCTTCATAACTTAAATCATTTGCTAGGCAAGTTAAAACAGCAGAGTTGGAGGTAAGTGCTTCTATACTTATACCTTTTCCATTTTTTTTACCAGCACCATAAGTCATATCATTGGCAACATGTATTGCGTTTGCTGCACTACCACCATTTCCACACAAATAAATAGTATTATCAGTCTTCCATGCACTCAAAATTAGTTGACATAATTCTTTAACTTTTTCAACTTCTAGCTTTCCAAGAGTTTCGAATAAATTTTTTTTATAGTTATTAAATAATTTTTCCATTTTAATACCCAGTCTTATAAATTATTAATTTATAAAGAAAAATAAAAAAATATATTATTTTTCTTAAATTACTTGAATTTTTCAATTTTAATAAAAAAATTCTTCTCTCATTGATGTAAATATCTTTTTTTGACATCCTATATTTATATTTTTTTAAAAATAATTGTTTCCCAGTAGTATCATACGAAAGTTGTTTTTGATTTTTTTGTCGATGGTATACTAATCGTTTCTTCAAAATATTAAATTTTATTTTTTTATCAAGAAATTTGATAAAGAAATCTTTGTCTTCTGATGAAGTTAATTTTTTATCAAAACCTCCAATTTTTTTAAAAATTTTTTTCTCAACTATTATATTTGACCCTATTATTCCTGGATTAAAATTAAATAAATCTTCAGATTTTACTTTTTGACTTATTTTTTTAAATTTACTAACTTTCTGATTTTTAATTTTATTTAACCATGTTATTATCAGTTTTGATTTATTTTTATTTAATATTTTTTCTATATATTTTAGATAATTTTTACTCCATAAATCATCATCATCCAAAAAAGCTAAATAATTACCCTTTGCTTTTGAAGCTCCATAATTTCTGTTTTGAGATACATTTCCGTTATTAGAAAAAAATATTTTTAAATTTTTATTTTTCTTTAATAAAAGATTATTTTGGTCTTCGGATATCTTATTTGAAAAAATAATTATTATTTCGTAAGGTTTAGTTGTTTGCTTAAAAACACTTGACAATGTTTTAAAAAGTAATTTATTAATTTTATAAGAAGGGATTACTACAGAAAATTTTATCACTATTTGAGTCTTTTAAATCTATTTTTTGAAAAACTAAAATGAGAGTCAAAATATTTCGTTAAGTTTTTTTTATGTGTGATATGAATTATAGTAGTACCTTTCTTAAATTTCTTTAAGTTATTTAATATTTTTTCTTCAGTTTTATCATCCAAAGCATTAGTTGACTCATCTAGTATCAGTAATTCTTTGTCAAGATATAAGGCTCTAGCTATTCCAATTCTCTGTTTCTGACCACCAGAAAGTCTTCCACCTTTCTCACCAACTATATAATTAAATCCACCTTTTTTAGACTTTATAAATTCATAAATTTCTGCAATTTTGCAGCTTTCAATTAGTTTCTTTCTATCAATTTTTGAATTTTCTAGCCCAAATGTTATATTTTCTTGAATTGAAAGATCTGCAAGATAGATAAATTGAGGCACATGTGAAATATTTTTTTGCCAATTTTTTATGTTTCTTTTATTTAATCCAATATTATCAATTTTAATTGACCCACTAGTTGGACTCAAAAGTCCAATTACACAATCTAATAAAGTACTTTTTCCACAACCTGTGCTTCCCGAAATACCTACAATATGGTTTTTTTTAATTACAAAAGATATATTTTCAAAAATATTTTTTTTTGAATTTTGATGCTTGAAAGACAATGACTTCACTCTAATTTCTTTATTAAAGGTCATTTTTTGTAAAGAAGACTTTGTAATTTTAATATTAGATTTAAATTTATTGAGAATAAATAAAACTTCTTCAATTATTTTATAATTTCCTTGTGCTTTAGACCAACTACCATAAACAATTTGTAATTGTGGAATAATCTTTTGTGCACCGAGGATAAGACCTGCAATTATTGGAAGTGAATCTACAAGACTGTTATTGCCAAAACTTTTATAAAAAATTAAAATAGTTAAAGAAGTTGTTGCAATCATCATAATTAGATTGCTTGGAAGGATTAACATTAAAGCATTCTTTATAAGTGCTTTATTCATTGACCAGTCTACTTTTCTAAAATTATTCAAAAATATATTATACATGTTGCCAATTATAGTCTCTCTAATGCCTCCAATACTTTCTTGCATATTTTTAACTCTTGACTCTTCATTTTGAGAAATTTGAAAACTATTTAGAAACAACTTTCTTTTAAAAAATAGTGAAATTAATACATAAAATGATACCAATGTTGATCCGCCAATTATTGTTAATTTCAAATCTATATATAAAAGTATGAAAATGATTGATATGCTTAATACTATTGATACAAATGATTGAATAATAAGATGTAAAATTCCTATAGATGCACCTGCTCTTGATAAATTTACAATTGTTTTACTTGAATTGTTATTAACGTGAAACTCATAAGGTTGATAAATAGTATTTTTAAAAATACTAACACTCAAATCATGACCAATTCCATGCACTACAGCTATAGAAAAATAAGCTATGTATATTTTTATTAAAGTTGAAACAATTATTAAAAATATAAATATTATTGTCATAAAAATCATAATATCTTCTAAATTGTTTATTTCGATAAATGAGAATAAATTTTCTAATAAAGGATAGTTAAATAATCTTTTTGGTTCTAACATTAAGTCCACAAACGGAATCAACGATCCGATGGTAATAAGTTCAGCAAATGCGGAAAAAATTGCTAAAAAGAAAATTAAAAAAATTTGTAATTTTCTTTTTTTATTTAAAAATTTAAATAAATCTAATAGAAGAATTAAAATTGATTTTTGTTTCATTGATTAAATTTTATTAAATAATTGTCCAACCACCATCAATTACTATGGTTGAGCCCGTAATATATGATGAGATTTCAGAAGATAAAAAAATTGCAGCTCCAGCAACATCACTTGGTTTACCTAATTTCTTTATAGGATTTTTTTTCAAATAGTTATTTACAAATATTTTAGATTGCTTTGCAGCTAAACCTGCCACAGGACCAATTATTGTTCCAGGAGCTAGTGTATTTACTCTAATATTATATTTTCCATAAAAAGATGCCATTTGTCTTGTAAGATTTGTGATGCCACCTTTAATGATTGAGTAAGTCATATTCTCACGCATTTTTGTGTTTTTATATAAAGAAAGATCCTGTCCTAACAGTCCATATATCGAACCAACAAAAATGATACTTTTATCAGAATTTTTACTTTTGTATTTTGCCATTTTTTCTGCAACAATTTTTGCTAACCATGATTGAGAAATTAAATTTGACTCAATATTTTTTCTTAGTGAAATTAATTTTATTTCTTTAAATGAATTTTGTGCCCAATCGTCTGATCTTGGGTATGAGCAATTAATAAAGACATCAGGACACCCATATTGTGATAGTATAATTTTGAAATTTTTTTCTAAAGTAGATAAATTACTACAATCAAAGTTTATAAAATTTATGCCATTTTTTTTAAAGTATCTTTTATTTTTATATTTTTTTGGAAAATTGTTATCTAAAACATAGATTTTTCCTCCAAGTTGATGCAATGCTTTGGAAGTTTCTTCACCAATTAAACCTAAACCACCTAATATAAAAATTTTTTTTCTTTTTAAAGAAATTTTTTTAAGATAATTCATATTTAATATTTTATCGATTACTAACTTATCAATTTTTTTTTTCAATTAAAAAAGTATTTTTTAATATCTGTTTTACAATAATTTTATCTTTAAAATTATAATTAGTTATTTCATTATGTATATCTTTCAACCTAATTCCATATGGAATTTTTTGATGTTGTGAAACAATTATATCAACTTTCGTTTCATAAACATTGTTTGTAAATTTTAAAAAAAATTTTTTTAGGATAAAAGAGGCTACATTATAATTATGCATAAAATTTCTAATCCAATTTTTAAAAAACGTAATAATGTCAGGTTTATATGGATCCTCTTTAGAAATATTCATTTTAATTATATCTTCAACAATTATTTCAGATGCAAATTTTTTTTCAGTATGAATAATTTTATTAAAATCTTTATTTAGTAAAAAATTTTTATTTTTGTTATTTTTCAAATTAATTATATTTTGGCAAAACTTTTTTACATCATTTAAAGAAAAAAGTTTTTTTGAGAGAGTGTATGGTAGTGCTTTTCTTATAGTTTTTTTATTAGTTACTATATAACCTTGAGGTATATTTCCTAGGTAGGCCTGAACTGAAGTTGAACATCCCCTATGTAAAATTGCTTTAGATCCATATATCCATGGAGAAATTTCACCTTCAAGGATAACTTTAAATTTTTTAAATTTTTTTGATATTCTTTCCCATGGTTCATGATCTTCTGATGGATGTGGTCTAATTATAATCATTGGAATTGAACTATCTTTATCCAAATCCATCAACAAATCTGATACTTTATTAAATTCATTAAATTGATCTAGACTAATTTTGTAAATTCTATTTTGTAATTTTTTATTATTTTTGTAAATTTTTTTATTAGTTTTTTTTGTATAAGAAAGCATTTTTTTTGAATTTTGACCAAAATCAGAAACAAATAAAATATATTCTCCATACCTTTTTTTTATATCTTTAACATTCGGATTATTTTTTTTATGTTTTGCTGATAATCTAAAAAAGTCTATGCGTGGCCAACCAGATAATACAAGCGAATGTCTAAATTTTTTAAAAATTTTTTTTGCTATATCAAAATTTTTTTTTCCTAAAATATAGTATCTATCGATTTCTTGCTCTATATTTTTGTTTATCCTTTCTCTCATAGTCCCTCTTGGATTTTCATCACCTGGGCCAGCTTCTTCATCAAGGATAGTAAATTTTGAACATTTTTTTTTTATATTCTTAATTAAATCGAGACTTAGCCCACCTTTAAAAAAATAAACACCTCCTGTCTCCTTTTTTGTGCTTATAATTCTCGAAATTGTTTCTTGTGTTCCTAAGTAAACTCGCAAGTTTTTTTTTGCAGCAACTAAAGAAAGAAATACCTTTGGGGCTAATTCTCTAGCTTTTAATTCTATCGGTAAATATAAACTAATTTTTTTCAATTTTGGTTTTTTAAATGTCTTAGCTTATTTAAAAATTTAAATATTCTAAATCCTTCATTAAAATTACATAATAATTCTTTATTTTTGTCTTTAATTATTGCTAAATGTTGTTTTTTATATGTTTCTGAAAAATTTTTATCATTTTTCCACTTTTTAACCTTAGTTTTATTCTTATAAACAATTTTGAGTTTATTATTTACAATATCACCGTATAAACCAAATTTATTAGTTTCAATTTTTATATCTCTCATTTTCTTTTTGGAGATATAATTTAAACTAATTTGAACAATCTTAGATTTTTTTGTCGTACCATTTAAAAAAAAAAAGTCCTCACTTAATATATCTAAGTTGCTAATTTTTTTTTTTATAAAGTTTATAATTTTAATTTTACCAAAAATATGGGTAATATAATCTATTTCATGGCTAAGATCTAATATAACACCTCCACCTTTTATTCTACTCGCACTATAAGACTCAGTATATGGAATATTTTTTCTCCAGTGAGGTAAATAATATCCACAATAAACACTGACAAAAATTACATTAATTTTTTTTAAAATTTTTTTTATGAAAATAATTAGTGGATTAAATCTTAAATTATAACCTATATAAACTTTATTCTTTTTTATTTTAAGATTATATATTTTTTCAAATAATGGTTTTTCAACTAAAATTTTTTTTTTAGAAAAATTTTCTTCTAAAAATTTTAATTGTTTATAATGTTTGTCCGTAGGCGAAGCTATGGTAATGTAAAAAGGATTTAGTCTTTTAATCTCATTAAGGCTACTTATTTTCCTATAAGGTATTTTTTGTTGTGAAGTCAATACAACAACTTCATCGACTTCTTTTAGACTTTTTAAAATTTTGGCATGTTTTTTTCCAATTGAACCATATCCAATTACCAAAGCTATTTTTGACATGCTAGTTTAATTATCTAATTTTTTAATCAAAATTTCATTAATTCTTAAATCTAATTTAGTATCGATGTCTATAGATTTTTCTTGAGGCATTTCATAAATTGAAAGACTTTTCTGTAAAAGATTTCTTGATTTAAAAAGTTTGTCTCTTTTCCATATATATATTGATGCGTTCATATCATAAACTACTGGAGATTTTTGTCTTGCAACTACTTCTTTAGAAGTTTTTTTTACTAATGAAATATTTTGATTTTTAATTTCTAACATATTAAAATAAGGATTTTTTCTCGATTTTGTTACTGAAACAAGCATATCTTTTTTTGACTTTTGAAATTTTTTAAAGGCTTTTTTAATATCATTGGTATCTCGACATGGTGCTGTAACATCTAAATCAACTACATAATCATACTTTTTTTTATAATGTTTCTCTGAATTTATCACAGCATGTTTTATCACACTTATTTTTGGAACGTAGTTGGTACTTAATTTTTTTGGTCTCGAGAATATTACTTCTGCACCAAACTTTTTTGATAGTTTTTGAATTTTTTTGGAATCTGATGATACAACTATATTATCAAATAATTTTGAATTTACAGCAGATTTTATAGTATAAGACATTAAAGGTTTCTTATTTAAATTAATCAGGTTTTTATTTTTTATTTTTTGGGAATTAGCTCTCATACATATAGTGCAAATAATTTTCATAAAAATGAATTAAAATCTGTTTAAGGTACTTTTATATTCTTTCCATTGACCAACATCATGCCAAGAATTTTGGCTTACAATATAAGTGCCAATTCTAAATTTCTTTTTTAAGGCCAAAGATATCAATTCATTCATATCTAAAGAATGATTAATTTTTTTTGGCATAACTTGAAATATTCTTGGACTCATAAGATAAAGCCCACAATTTGCTAAATAAGAAAAAGTTGGTTTTTCCTCAATAGTTTTTAAAAGCCCATTTTTTTTTAATTTACAAACACCATAGGATAATAAATTTTCTTCATAAGAGCCAACTACAGTAAAGTCATATTTATTTTTTTTATGAAAATCGTATAAGTTGTGAAAATTAATATCAAAAATTACATCACAGTTTGTTACAAAAAAATCTTTTTTATTTTTTTTTAAATATTTAATGCAACCAGCAGTACCTAACGGGATTTTTTCTTCAATGAATTTAATTTTATATTTATTTTTTTTTTGATTTAAATATGATTTCATTATTTGATGTGAATTTTTATTGATAGAAATGTAAAAATTTTTAATTCCCGCTATTACAAAATTATCAATTACATGTTCTATAACTGTCTTATCATTTAAAGGAATCAGTGGTTTTGGAAGAATATTTGTAAAAGGTTTTAATCTAGTTCCTCTTCCACCAGCCATTATTAAAGTAGGAATATCAAAATTTATATTTTTATTTTTACCAAAGATCTTGCTCCAATAGATCACATCGATGACTTTTCTATTTTTTGTAATAATTGGGATTAAATCAACATTTTTTTTAATTAAAATTTTTTCTGCTTCTTTTTTATCAAAATTGTTTTTAATTAAAAAAGTAGGATTTTTTTGATATATGGTTTTAATACTATCATCTAAATTTTTTTTATTAAGCAACGCACTTCTTAAATCTCCATCACTTAATGTCCCTTGAAGATTGTTATTTTTGTCAACTACAACTAAACAATTTTGACCAAATTCTCCTATAGCCTCTAAGGCATATCTAATTTTTTTGTTAGATAATATTTTATATTTTTCCATTAATCTTTTTAATAATTTTTACAATTTCATTAGCTGTATTTTTTTTATAATATGGGTTTATAATTTTTTTTCTTTTATTATTGTATAGAATTTCATTGATTTGTTTAATTATCAATCTTTTATTGAATTTCACATTGATAACACTTTTTGCAAATATTCTTCCTTCTTGTCTACCACCTAAATTTATTGAGGGGGTATTGAGAGAGGGAGCCTCAATAATTCCACTTGATGAGTTTCCTATTAACAAATTACATTTTTTTAAACATGATAAATAACCTTTTTTTCCCATCGAATAAATTAATTTTGAATTTTTATTATTTGAAACAAATTTTTTAATTTGTCTTAAAATTTTTTGATTTAAAATATCTGGATTAGTTCCAGTAAAAATTATCATTATATCTTTTAATTTACTTAAGGATGCCAATAAAATATTAAAACCTTTTAACCCATAATCTTTACTTAACGTTTCAGGGTGAAATGAAACTAAAATATTTTTTTTCAAAAATTTGAATTTAAATTTTTTTTCAATATTAATTGGTTTTTCAAAATTCATCTGTTTAATATTTTCGCAACCTAAACTTCCAACTGTGAAAATGTTCTTTTTAATTGCACCTAAACTTACTAATTTTTTTTTATATAATTTATTTGAAACTAAGTGATATTTAGCTGTTTTAGAAATTGAGTATCTAAAAAAATCGTCAAAAACTCCTAGTGTACTTTCCCCACCATATAAGTGAACAATTGGAATTTTATGTATAAATGCTGAGACTGCAATGGAAAATATTTCATATCTATCTCCTAATAAAATAAGTAAATCTGGTTTTTGCTTGTAAAAAAATTTTGAAAAATTTTTCATATAGCTTGTAATGCTTTCGATATTTTTTTTTGGATCGGTTGTTTTAATTGATACTTTTATAATATGATCGGGATTAATCTTATCTGCCAAAATTTCATTTATTGTATAACCATATTTTTTCTCTAAATGAGATCCAGTCACAATAAGTTTAAATCTATTATTTTTTTCTTTTTTCAGGAGATGAATTAGATTACTCATTATTCCGTAATCTGCTCTGTTCGATGTTACAATAAAAATTTTTTTCATCTGTGTAATAAAATTTATTATAAACTTACACTACTTGGTAAGCAGACAATTGCTTTGCTTAAATTAATAGAATTTGACAAATCCATTTTAGGATATTTTTTTAAATGAGGTACTTTACTTAGCAATTGCCAGACTGGTCTTGTATTAAATCCATTTTTATTTGTAGTTTTTAAAATCTTATTTAATAAGTTTTTATTCTTTTTTTTTAGTATAATCGTAATAAGCCAATTGTTGCATTTTGTATTTGGTAATTCCTTTAATAAGTAAAATTCCTTATGATTTTTAATTTTTGACTCATATTCAGAATATAATTTTTTTTTTTCTTTTAGAAAATTTTTTAATTTCTTAATTTGAGCACACCCTAAAGCAGCATTTAAGTTTGGCATACGATAATTAAATCCTAGCCCCTTATAATCATATTTCCAAGGGTGAGATTTTTTTGATACCTGGGATAACATTTTAGCTTGATTATATATTTTATAATTATTTGTTAATATCATCCCGCCACCACCAGTGGTAATAATTTTATTTCCATTAAAACTTAAAATACCAACATTTCCTATTGTTCCAGTATGTTTATGATTATAAAAACTTCCAAGGGACTCTGCGGCATCCTCAACAATTTTAAAGTTAAATTCTTTTGAAATATCAAGTATTTCATTCATTTTACTTGGTTGACCAAAAATATGCGTTGGAGCTATTGCAACAATTTTTTTTAATGTTTGTTTATTAAATGTTTGTTTTGATTTTGTGAATGTATTCTTCTTTAAGTAATCCCTTAGCTTATTTGTATCGATACCCAAATTTTGTGAGTCCACGTCAATAAAATGTGGAGATGCTCCACAATAAATTGTAGCATTTGAACTTCCAATATAATTTAAATTTGGAATTAAAACTTCGTGATTAGGTCCTATGCCTAATGTCATCATCGAAATATGAAGAGCACTTGTCCCATTCACAGTAGCAACAGCATATTTTGACTTTGTAAATTTTTTAATTTCCTTTTCAAATTTTTCAATAAAACCTCCTACAGTAGAAACATATGTTGAATTTACCGCTTTTTGTACATAAGCGCTCTCTATTTTATTAAAATAAGGTTCATGAATACCTTTTTTTCTTTCAAGATTTAATTCAGAAAGTATTTTTAATAACTCTTTGACAACTTTTTCTTGGCTATTAATTTTCATTAAAAATTATAAATATTTGCTTTGTAAAAATCTAAATTTTTTTTATCAGAAAACCAGGCAATTGTTTTTTTTAGTCCTTTTTTAAACCCCTCTTTACCTTTATATTTTGGCTTCCAATTTAATAGTTTTTTTGCTTTAAGATTATCTGCACACAATCTTGGGACTTCACTTTTTTTGGGTCTAAATCTTTTTTTATCATAATCAATTCCCATTTTTTTTTTAAATATTTCCTCAATAACTTTTATCAAATTTTTTATTGATATTTCATCTCCAGATCCAATATTTATTGTTTCACCAAAATTTTTTGATACCTTTAATGCTTTTAAAAAAGCCTCAACTGTATCATCGATATAATTAAAATCTCTAGTTGGATTTAAATTTCCAATTTTAAGATTTTTTTTATTCGACAAAAATTGAGTTATTAAAGTTGGTAGAATTGCTCTATTGGATTGTCTCGGACCATAAGTATTAAAAGGTCTAATAGTTAAAGTTGGCAATTGAAATGACTTGTAGTATGAGTTTACTAACTGATCAGCTGATATTTTTGACGCCGCATAAGGGGATTGTCCATCTAGAGCACTATTTTCCTTTATTGGAATTTTTTTTGCTGTACCGTAAACTTCGCTGGTTGAAGTATGAATAAATTTTTCAACATTATTATTTATCGCAGATTGTAAAAGATTATGAGTTCCTTTTATATTTGTGTCGATGTACGATTGAGGAGAAATATAGGAGTATGGTATCCCTATTAAAGCTGCTAAATGAATTATCACCTTCGTCTTATTTAAAGCTTTTTCTACAGAGTCTGAATATCTTATATCTCCCATAAATACTTCAAAATGGCCTTTTATATCCGGATCACATTGTTCGAGCCATCCCCATGAATTTAAGGAATTATATTCTACCATTGCTTTAACATCGTGTCCCTCTCTTACAAGTTTTTCAGTAAGATGAGACCCAATAAACCCACCAGCTCCTGTAATTAATATTTTCATAAGTTCTCCTCTAAGTAAGATAAACTGGCACTTCCACTTTTTTTTTCATTTATATTATTAATCTAATACTTATCTTTTTATTCAATATAAATCTAAACTAATTAAATCTAATTAAAATTTAAGAATTCAAAAAAAATCGATAATATAACAATGTTTTAAATTTTAATTTTAGATTATTCAAATTCTAACCACCCTATCTCAAAAATTCTTTTTCCAAAATACTTAGCTCCATTTAAAGTATAATGTCCAAAATCATAGTAAATTTTATAATCAAAATCTGTCAAAAAATCACAAGTGTATTTGTGCTCATCACATCTATATAAATTTCTATCTAATAACTTAATATTATGTGTTTTAGAAAATTTTTTTAAAATCTCATTATTTTTTCTCACATTAAAATTTTGTTTATAGCTTTGATAATAACTTTTTTGTAAATCAATTTTTTCAGATTCGTTAGGTAATCTCATTTTATTAAGTATAAAATAATCTAATAATGTATATTGTCCAAAAGTTGTAAATTGTGCAGGTGTGTTTGTTAAAACAAGTTTCTTATTATTTTCCGATACTTTTTTATAAATCTTTTGTAAACTCTCATTATTAAGAAGTGGCCAAGTATCTGCTATTATTATTATTTCAGACTCACAAAACTTTTCATGATCAAAACTTTTAATTTGTATTTTTTTACAATCTTCAATTTTATCAAAATATTTATACAAGTAATTTGGAACATCAGTATATCCAAATTCATAATCATTAAATAAATTTTTATTCATTTCAAATAAATTAAAGAAATCTCTTCCAAAAGAATTTCCAATAATTAGAATCTTTATTTTTTTATTATCTGTAAATCCAGGACTTCCCACTTGTGCTGCATAATTATCCCATTCATCTTGATAAAATTGATTATCTAACTTAAAATTTATATTTTCAATTTTACTATACCTATCGCTATAACCTTTATTAAAAATTACGAAAATACAAAAGATAATTAAAATGGTGATTGAGCTTACAAGTGTCATTAAAAAGTATTTAAGTTTTATTATTTTTCTATTTCTAAATGGTTTTTCAATTAAAAAATAACTTATTACCGAGGCAATAAAAATTAAAAGAAGAAGTATTAATGAATTTTCACTTGAAAAAGATTCGTATTTTTGAAAAACAATAAAGGGATAATGCCATAAATATAATGAGTAGGATATAAGGCCTACACCAACAAAAAATCTATTTGAAAGTATTTTTGCAATCATTGTATCCTTATTCAAGAACCAAATTAATAAAGCAACGCCAAGAATTGCAGGAAAAGTAAAAATAGAAGGATGAAAAATTTCATCATTAAAAAAAAAGATAGAATAAAAAATAAGAATTAAGCCTATAAAACTAAAAAATTCACAAATAACTTTATTGGATGTTCGACTACCTTTCGAAATTTCCATATAAGCTAATATAGACCCAACTAAAACTTCCCATATTCTACCGGTAGTAAGATAAAAAGATGTCAGAAAAGAAGGGGCTATAAACGACAGTTCTTCATTAATATATGGTTGCTTAAAGTTAAAATTTCCCAAAAAATGTATCAAGAGTAAATTTAAAATAACTAGTATTAATAATGATTTAAAAATTAAATCTTTTTTAAATTTATAAATAATTAGTAAAAAAATTGGGAATAATAAGTAAAACTGTTCCTCAACTGATAATGACCATGTGTGTAGGAATGGTCTGAATTTTGAATCTAAGTCAAAATAATTTGATTGAATATTATAAAAATAAAAATTTGAAGTAAATCCTAATGAATATAATAATGTTTTTGAGTAGTCTATTAAACTAGATGGAAGTAAATATTTCCATGCAAATGGAATTGAAAACAACATTACCAGAATTAGTGCTGGTAAAATCCTTCTAGCCCTTCTTTCATAAAAATTTTTTAACGAAAAACTTCCAGTTAGAGACAATTCTTTTAAAATCAATGATGTTATAAGGTAACCAGAAATTACGAAAAAAAAATCTACCCCTAAAAACCCTCCTTGAAATAAATTTTTTTCATAAAGTGATAATTCTAAATGATAAAAGATTACTGCTAGTACAGATATAGCTCTTAATCCATCTATTTCAGGTCTATAATTTAGTTTCATAAGTTATTGAATATTATTTGATTCCTCAATAAATTCTATTCGGTTTAAAATTCTCATTGATCATAACATTTGTAGCTGATCCATGATTTGAAATAGTATTCTTTGTAATGAGAATTTTGTAGTTTTGCTCCACTAAATCATTGTATTTATTTTGATCTCTATTTGTATACATTTCCTTTAATCTATTTTTTAAATAATTATTAAATTCAATTTGTGAATTAGTTAATTCCCATTTGTCGTTTAAGTGATTTATTTCAAATTCAATTACCGAGTCTAATAATTCTTTACTAGTATTTTCAATAAATGAAAAATTATCGTCATGCCTATTTACATCATGATATTTAAAAGGAAGATTTAGATAATCTTTAATATGTAAATATTTATTGTTTTTTTTATCAAAAATTTTTTTAAATGTATATCTGCAATTTATATTCGGAGATGTGAGATAAAAAAATTCAGAAACGTTTGTATACAAAGTTGGTTTATATTTTAACCAAGGTAATAATTGTGGACCCGACTCGCTTCCTATAAAAAAATTACATTTTTCTACTAAATAAAATTGTAAAAATTCAATTTCAGAAGGAGAAATAAGATATGGTAAGTCGAAAAATTTTTCTCTTAGAATTTGCATTTTTTTTTCAGCAATCAAACCTAATCGAAAAACATGATAACCTTTATCTAGAAGATAATTTATAGTCTCATAATAATTTTCAATATTTGCATTTTTTTCCAGATTTAAGTTTCTATAGTTTTTTCCTTTTTTATCACTATGAAAAGCTGAGTCTCTCACATGTATACAAACAATTTTTGCATCTTTATCTACATTTAACCTAGTAAGGATATCTTCACTTTTTTTATAAAATTTATTTGGGATTAAAAAATCTAAGTTAAAATCTTTATGTTTTTCTATATTGTCAAAATCTACTTTATTGTAGTTAATGATGTTTTCCAAACCCACTGTGGGAAAATTAAATACAGATTTATTTCTAAATTTTTTTTTATAAAATAAAAAAATTAATCTAGAAAATAGAAAATCTGCATTAAGTATAAAATTAAAAAATTCTTTTACTAAAGTATAAATAAAATTTTTCTTTGTAACTGTAACATTTTCTAAAAGGAATTTTGATGCTATCTTATATTCTAATAAATTAGGTAAAATAGTTGGTGTTATAAATATCAACTTTTTATTTTTTTTTTCAGCTATTTCTTTACCTAATCTAATATCCTCAAGAATATTCCCAAATGAATAGGGCAACAAAGAAATCACAAGATAGGGAAAAAAATTTAAATTGTTGAAAAATTTAATAATAAATAACATCTGTAAAATATATGAATTATAAAAAAAATTTAAAAATTCTTACTTGCCCAAGATGGACAACATTAAAATTTCTACAAATTAGTATTTTTTTCATGAATGCATTTTTATTAGGCATCTGCCATTCAACTTACCATTTTTCATATCTGAAATAGCTTTATTTATTTTATCCAATGTATAGGTCTTTGTGTAAAAGTTTTTTATCTTAATATTATTTTTCTTAAAAGATTGATGAATTTTATATATATCAATATGAGGTTTACTGTTACCCCCATGTGAGCCAATTATTTTTTTTCCCAGTAATAATTGCAGAGTATTAAAAGATATTTTCTTATTTTTATTTTGAACTCCAGCTAAAACCAAATTTCCTTTTTTTGGGTTTATAATTTTTAATCCAAATTCAATCACCTCTGTATTTCCAGTTGTATCTATAAAAAAATCTAGAGGTTTATCTTTCAATATTTTAAAGATTTTATTTCTTAGTTCTCTAAAATTTCCTTTAAAATTTAGAAAGTGTGATGCACCATGTTTCTTTGAGAATTTAAGTCTTTTTGTAAATTTATCTATTACTATAATAGGATAAGATTTATTAATTGATGCAGCTTGTGATATATTTATACCAACTCCTCCACAGCCAAAAATTAAACTACTATCATTTTTTTTTATCCTTACGTCTCTGTTAACTATCCCAAATCCTGTTGTAGCCGCACAACCAAATATTACAGCGTCTTTATAATCTAAACCTTTGGGTATTTTGGATAGCCTATTTTCTGAGACTATAGAAAATTCTGAGAAAGTTGTAACTTTACCAGAGTTAATTTTATTATCTTTAAAATAATAAACTGGATTTTTAGCACTAATACCTTTAGATTTTTTCCAATGTAAAATGACTTTATCATCAACTTTAAAATATTTTACACCTGGGCCTACTTTTTTAACAATTCCAGTCCCCTCATGACCTAAAAGATGTGGTAAAAATTTATCCTTCCCTTTTACTCCTGAAATTTCTCCAAGTTGTGATCCACAGATGCCGCTATAAAATATTTTGACAAGAACTTGGCCTTTGCTTAATTTATTTTTAGATTTTATATTTATAATTTTAAGATTATTATTTTGTTTGAATAAAACTGCTGCTCTAAAATTTAATTCTGACATCAATTAAATTTTTTATTATTTACAAACATAGTAAACTCCATGCTCACACGTGTTTGCAGCCCCTCATTAACGGCACCACCATGTAACAACTTATCATTAAAAATTATCACTGTGCCAGGGTCACAGTTTTGTTTCTCCATAAAATTCTCAACATGAGAATGATCAAAAATTGGCTTTATGTACCCATGTCTTTTTTCAGATTCATAATTAAAATCTTTTAATTGAGATTTAGGATAGACCTGTAATCCATTTTTGTTGTCACACCACAAAGAAATCCAACATTTAACTCTTTCACAATTTTCTGGAACATAATGATTGGGATTGAGATCCCAAAACCACTTATCACAATGAATTGGTCCAACATCATCTTTTTTGTTTGGTCTTACTAATCTCCATACTAGTTCACCATATCCTAGGTTATTTTCGTCACTTATAGAAAAGTTGCCAAATATTTTTGATAGTCTATTTATCAATTCAAATTTTAAAAATTGATTATATTTCTCCTCTGATAAAACTCTTGATACCATTGACCATATTTTATTATGTTCAACTTTATCACAAATTTTATGATATTCATTAACATTTGTGTTAAAATCAAAATTTGGATAATTCATTTTAATTATCTTATGAAAATGTTCATTGACAATATTTCTTAAAATTTCCAACTCATCTTTATTTATTTTGAGGGTAAAAAAACCACAGCCATCTTTAAGCTCTAAAATATTTTTTTCTTTCATTTTATTTTAATAATAAGACAGTTTAACGATTTTTTCTGCTTTAAATATGGATTTTACAGACATTAAGAGAATGAGTTAATGATAACATTAATAAGATCTTTATTGCTTTCTTTGAAAAAAAATAGATCCTTTTTTTTTTGTAAATAATTTTTTTTATTTATAATCATTTTTTCTCTAGCTAAATAAATTGTAAAATTTTTATCTATAGATTTTTTAATCAAATTTTCATTTTTTTTTTTATCATAACAAAATTGAAGGTATGAAAAAAAAACAAAGCCATTCAATTTTTTTTCTTCATTTAATTTTTTTTTAAAAAGACCCATTGATTTATAAGTTTTGTGATTCTCACCAGTATAAAATGAAATTTTCTTTTTGTAAGAACTGATAAAAATTTGCATAATTTGTATTTGCCAGGCTTGGGGAATAAACTTATTAAGTAATGTGTCAGGATAACAGAAAACTTCATTATTTTTAATTTCTTTTTTCATTATCTGTTTATAATTTCAGTATAAAATTTTCTTATTTTTTTTACCATTTCGTCTAAATCTTTTAATTGAAGTCCAGGTCCACTTGTAAGATAGAGATTATTTTTTTCATAATCTAGAGAGTTTGGAAACTTTTTTTTACCTTTTAAGTTCATATATTTAACTCTTTCAAAATTTGGACTAACTAACCTATTTTCAATTTTATTTTTGTTTAAAAATTCAACCAATTTTTCTCTATTTTGAACTCTGAACTCGTTATAAACTGGCACTTCCCCTTTTTTAAAATCAATTTTTATTGGTGTTATAAAATTTTTTAAATCTTTTAATTTTTGAGATAGATATAAATAATTTCTTTTATTTAATTTCAATTTTTTTCTTAAGGTTTTTAATTGTTCTATTCCCATTGCTGACTGTATTGAGCTAATTTGAAAATTTCCTCCAAATTTATCCCAATGACGGATATTTTGAATATTACTAAAACCATGTCTTCTCATATTATATATTTTGTTTGCCAATCTTTTGTTATTTGTGACCAGAAAACCACCTAATCCAGTCGTTAATAATTTAGTTGCGGATGTTGAAAAAATACCAATATCTCCAAAAGTGCCTAGATATTTATTTTTACTTTTTATTCCTACAGCTTGAGCCGAGTCTTCAACTAAAAAAATATTTTTTTTTTTGCATATTTTTTTTAATTTTTTTATATTTGCAGCTCTTCCATTCATATAAATGGGGAATATAATTTTAGTTTTTTTACTAATTATTTTTTCTATATTGTCGCAATCAATTATTGGTCTATCTTTCTCGACATCAACTAAAACTGGTTTGGCTCCAATTATTTTACATGCATTTATTACTGATATCCAACCAATGTTGGGAATTATAACCTCATCATTTACCCGAATATCGAGAGCTAAAAAAGCTAATAATGTCCCCATACTTCCACTTGAAACAGCTATTGAGTATTTTACGTTAAGCGTTTTTGATATCAGTTTTTCATAATTTTTAGTGGTATTGCCCGTAGTAAGATCTTCTTTTTGAATTATAGATTTAAAATTCTTAAGAAAATTTTTTTTTTCAAGATCTTTATGCCACCATTGTATTTTTTTCATTTTTAATTAGTAAGAAGATTTGTGATTGGTGAAGTTTTTAAAATTTCAAAATAATCTAAAAGATTTCTTTCGCCATATGGAGTAAACAAATTTTTAAATCTTAAATTCAATGACCATCTTGTTTTATTTGTCTCATTAATTGGAATATAATGAAAATTGTCTGTGGAGAATATTAAAGCTTCACCAAATTTAACTGGAAAATTCGAACCCTTTAATTCTGAAAATTTTTGAAATTTATCCTCACTATTATGACCCAAATCATCAAAAAGTTTATTTGCCTCATCATGAAATTTTTTATCTATCATGGTCATACACATTGATTTACTACAATCTACAAGAGGTATCCACAAGACTACTTCGTATTTAGAGGATAATGGAGTGTCTTTATGAAACAGGGGTCTACTAGTGTCATTAGGCATCTGAATTGCTAAATTTACATTTTTTTGCACTATTATATCTGCGCCCATCAATTGATCTAAAAAACTTTTGGCTGATAAATAAATATTTTTTTTTAAATCTTTCTCTACATTAATGCTTCTTATTATTTTCATTCTAATGCTATTAATTTCTTCAAAATTTACTGCATGATGAAGATTCTCAAATTTATTTTTTTTGAAGTTTTTTGGAAAATTCTTTCTAATATTTTTTTTTAAATTTTTGTACGCAGATATATATTTTTTATCTAATTTAATTTTTACAAATCCTTTTTTTGTAAATTCAGAAAATAAATTTTTATTCATTTTAAAAAGGTCCTTTAAACCTTACATGAGGAACGTCATGAAAGTTTTTATTAGAAAATTGATTATATCTTATATTCTTATTAAAAATATTTTTACAATATTTTAAAACATCTCTATATCCTGGATAAAAATTTTTAGTTAGAGAATATCCTGTGGGGACTGGAAAATTTGGCATTGTAATTTTTTTAGGCGAAATTTTAAGAGAATTAAATTGTTTAGTTGTCACAATACTTATAATTTCACTTGCTATCGACAAAAAATCATGGCCACTGTCTAAAACTACTAACCTACCAGTTTTTTTAACAGATTTTAGTATAGCCGTTTCATCCAATGGTTTTATGGAGCAAAGATCTATTAGATCTGCATATATGCCATTCGACTTTAAAATTTTAGCTGCGATTAAAGCTTCTGTGGTCATAAATGAATTTGCAACTATTGTAATATCATTTCCTTTCATTAACAAATTGGCTTTGCCAATTTTTTTACTTTTAAAACCTTTTTCTACATGACCTTTTTGGTCATGAAGCCATCTATGCTCTATGTATATAACTGGATTAGGATCTTTAATACTTTGAATTAAAATTGTTTTTGCATCATTTGGATTAGAGGGCATTACCACTTTAAGCCCAGGAATATGTGCAAATAATGATTGTAAAGATTGCGCATGTGTTGGGCCTTGCCCCCAACCTTTTCCAACTATTAACCTTAAAGTTATAGGTACCGTAAATTGTCCGTTGAACATATAAAATATTTTTGCTGCATTGTTAATAATTTGATCAAAAGATAAAAGTGAAAAATCTAATCTCTGATGTGTCATAACAACAGGACATCGATTTATAGCACATCCTATCGCTATTCCAGTCATTGCATTTTCAGACGTAGGGATATCAAAAACTCGCTGATCTCCAAATTGTTTTTGTAAATTTTTTGTTGTTCCAAAAACCTCTTTTGGGTCACCAACTCCCAAACCAAAACAAAGAAGGTTCTTATTTTTTGACAAAGACAATCTAAGACCTTCATTAATCGCTTCAGCAAAAGTAATGATCCTTTTTTTAGGCATATAATTTTTTTTTACTTTCTGAATTTCTTGGAAATTTTGAGTTTTTAGCAATATTGAATGCAGCTTGAATTTCTTTATAAATTTTTTTTTCGAAAAAAATTAGTTCCTTCTTGTTAACTTTTGTATGCAATTTTCTTAGACAGTCGTTTTTTAACCAATAATTAATTTCACTTTTTTTTCTATAGTTTAAGTGATCATCTTTAAGAAAGCCACAATGTTCATAATGACGAAAAGTTTCAAATTCTAAAAAAATTGGCTTTTCAAATCTTTTTATATAATCCTTTGCTTTACAATAAGTGTTAAAAACTTTTAAAGGATCATTGCCATTACTATTTAGAGTTTTTATTCCTATGCCTTTCACCATATTTGAAATTTTTCTATTCTGTGGTTGTCTATATTTCATATTTGAATAAACGGAATAAAAATTATTTTCACAAACAAATATTACTTTTAGTTTTTTTAAAATTGCAAAATTTAATGACTCGAAAAATACTCCTGTTTCTACAGCTGCATCACCAAAAAATATTAAGACAATTCCTTTTTCTTTTTTAATTTTTTTAGAATATGCCAAGCCAACTCCAATGGGAATACTATTTCCAACAATAGCAGAGCTTAAAATAAATCCAGATTTTTTGTCTGTTAAATGCATTGACCCAGCTTTGCCGCCACTGCTACCATTTTTTTTTCCATATAATTCACACACAAATTTTTTAAGATCTCCACCTTTTCCAAGATAATGCGAGTGAGCTCGATGACCACTCACAACTTCATCTTTATAGCTATTAAAAAGTTTTTTTAATGGAGCACCAATCGCCTCTTGGCCGATAGACAAATGAACTGGACATCTAATTTTCCAATTAACATATTCCTCTGCAATTTTTTCCTCAATTCTACGTATTCTTAAAATAGAATAATATAAATCGAGTTCATCTTTTTTAGTAATTTTTTTCATTTTATGGAATAAACCAGTAATAATCACCTTTATAATTATTTTCCTCAAAAAACTTAATCCAATCTGATACTGACAAAATTGTTTTGGCTGTTAAATTCCATTCGAACATTCTCTTTTTTTCTTCGTCATTTCTAAAAGCATCAACTGTTATAAATGAATGTTTCTTGCTTACCCTTGAAATTTCTTTAAGAGCAATTGCACATTCATCTATATCAAGATTGTGAATAGTATTAATAGAAATGACTACATCAAAAGAATTATCTTCATAAGGTAGATTTTTTGCATCACCTACTTTAAGGTATCTTTTTATCTCTTTTTTGGAATTATCAATTGCATAGCTAGAAATATCAACACCTTCGACTTTGATATCAGAAATTGCCTTTTTTAAATCATACAACATAAATCCTTTGGCACATCCAACATCCAAAACTGAGGATTCTTTAGTTAAATTCCAATATTCTATGAATTTTGGTATCACAGGACCCCAAAATCTCTCATTATAATTAAGTCCACCATATCCATGTTTCCTATCTCCATCAAAAAATTCTTTATCAAATCTTCTTGCTATCTTTCTATCAAATTCTGTCTTTTGATTTGCCCTTGATGCAGTATCTCTTTTAGACTTTGGGTATTTCTCAAGTAAATTAATTTCTTTACCCACGGCTGAGACCAATCTTTTTCATCCACTTTACAGTATTACATTTTTCGTCTAAAATAATTTCATTATTTTCATATTTATCTTTTATATCTAAAATTGCTTTTTTAACACTTGAGGTTGGCTTGAAACCAGTTTTTAATAATTTTCCTGAATCTTGTCTATAAGACCTTGGATCATTATTTTTTTTTATAATATCAATTTTACAAGGAATTTTTTGTTTAACTAAATTTGCTATATCTAAAATTTTTAAATTTTCAAATCCAGCATTATAATTCCCAGATTTTATTTTTGGATTTTTTATGAAATGAACATACACATTTACTAAATCTTTAATGTTGATATTTGGTCTTATTTGTTTTCCACCAAACACTGTTATTTTTTTATTTTTAAGTGCTTGATAAGTAAACATATTTACACTTACATCTAACCTCATTCTGGGAGAAAAACCACAAACAGTTGCAGGTCTAATACAGTGAATTTTTATTTTGTTTGAATAACTATGTAAGACTTTTTCAGCTATCATTTTTGTTTTATTATAAACTGAAATAGGCACACAACTTAATTCCTCTGTTACCTTCTTCTCTTTTTTTACACCATAAACACTTCCAGAGCTTGCAAAAATAAAATGTTTAACCTTTTTTTTTATTGCTTGCTCTACAATTTTTTTAGTTCCCAGAACATTTATATCCCATGATAAATCTGGGTTTAATATTGCACTTGGGTCATTAGCAATATTTGCTAAATGGACAACCGTGTCAACTTTATCAAAAATTTTATCATCAAGACTTCTAATATCTTTTTTGATTATATTTAATTTTTTATTTTTTTTTAAATGATTTCCAAACCATTGTGTATCAATGACAATTACATGATGGCCAAGTTTGATTAACTCCTGGGTTAAAATAGTTCCTGTATAACCACATCCTCCTGTTACAATTATTTTCATTGACTTATTTTTTATGTTTGTAGTGAAGTTCTTTACTCATAAAAAACTTCAGATTAGTTTCTATCCATTTTTGTGTCATTAAAAGACCATCTTTTAATTTTACTTTTGGTTTCCAATTTAACTTTTTTAATTTATCAAAGTTTAGCTTATATGCCCTATCTTTCCCAATTCTATCAACATCTGTTTTGCATAATTTATTAAAACTTATATTTTGCATTTTTGAAATTAGTAAAACTAGTTTTTTAATTGAAATAAATTCGTTATTTGAGATGTGATAGGTTTCACCTATTTTACCTTTTAGCGAAAGTATATATGTTGCTTCAGATACGTCATCCATGAAAATAAATGACCTTATTGAATTTCCACCACCATGTAAATTTAGCTTTATTTTTTTTTTTGAGCAAATAAATGTTTTTGGTATTATTCTGTAAAGCTGTTGTCCTGGCCCATAAATATTAGCTGTTCTTGTAAGTATTATTGGAAGACGAAAATTTTTATATAATGAAAGTAAATGTAAATCCATGGCTGCCCTTGAAATAGCATAAGGAGTACTGGGATTAAATTTTATATTTTCTTTTATTTTTTGATTATAGCTTCCATACACTTCGGGAGTACTTACGTGTATTATCTTATTAATAAATCTAAATTTTTGAATATTTTTATAAAAAATTGTCTGTGATACGAGATTCGTTTGATACCAATCCTCAGGATTTATCCAGCTTTGTTCCACCATTCCTTGTGCTGAGTAGTTTATAACAATATTAGGCTTAAACTTCAAAACGATATCATTCAGTTTTATTCTTTGTGAATGTTTGTTGATATCTATCTTATAAAATTTGAATTTTTTAATATTTTTATTTTGTTTATAATTTATGAATTCTTTTTCTATTTCGTTAGACCTGCTTACGCCAATAACTTGATGGTTTTTTGATAAAAGTAAATTTATCATATTAGAACCTGAGAATGAATTACTTCCAATTATCAAAAATCTTTTTTTCATTTAAATTAAGTGTTGTAAAGTTTTTAAAATTAAATTTGGAGAAATGTTTAAACTATTCCCCATCTTTTGCACATTGTGAGATGCTGCAAGAGATGAAATAAATAAAGATAATTCTGGATTTTTTGTGCTCTTTAAAAAAATTGCAAAAATTGCCATCAAAGTATCTCCCGTTCCTATTTTATCAATTATTTTAGTTGCATAGGCTGCTGAATTTATAAATTTATTTTTTTTTGTATCAAATAACTTGGAACCTTCACTGCCTCTTGTTATCACTATATAGCTAGAATTTATCGATTTACTAAATTTTCTTATTAGCAACTCTATATCAGTATGCCTATCTCTCATTTCATGCCTTAATTCACCCTCGTTAATTATGGTACATGTGGCTTTTTTAAACATATTCAAACTATGGTGAAAAATATTTGCTGCATTAATTTGAGAATTTACAACCAAAAATTTTGCTTTATTTGAAATTAATGTTGCAATTTCATCATTAATTAACCCATGCCCATAATTAGCAACAATTACTAAATCATATTTTTTAAGGTTTGTTTTTAATAGATTTTTTAATTTATTTTGGTTTCTATTATCTATAAAGCTATCATCAAAATTGTAAAAACCAATAACTTTACTACCAGAATTTTTATCTATGAATTTTTCTTTTTGAATTGTCGGACCATTGATATAAAGAAATTCTTTCTTAATTTTTTTATCTAGATTTTTTTGTACAAATCTTTTTGAATTTATATTTTTCCCAACATATGAAATCAATTTTATTTCTTTACAAAAATTTGAAAGATTATTTGCTATTGCACCAGAGCCTCCCATAATCATTTTGCTCTCATCCTTTTTAAACATCATTATTGGATCTTTTCCTGATTTTCCCAGTGGTTCGCAAAGTGTATATTTATCCAGTATAAGCTCTCCAATTACCAAAACCTTTAATTTTTTTAATTCCTCAAATTTTTTTAATAAAGTATCGTAATTCTCATTTTTTTTTATGTTTCTAACCTCTTTTAATTGTTGAGGGCTTAGTAAAACTTCTAAATCATTCAAAATTTTACTAGAACTGAAGGTTACGTCATCAGTATAAACAATTTTTCCATTATGCTTTTTTAACTCACAAATCTCACTTTTAATTTTATTTGTTATATCTTTATTTGAATTTTCATATTCTTTACCTTTAGAATAAAAATTTGGTTTCAATTTTTTAATTGCTTCTATTGCTGAAGGAGAATTTACTTCAGATACATAGTCTATCAAATCAATGTTTGATAAAAAATTTTTTCTCAAATCTTGACTAAAGTATGGTCTATTAGGACCTTTATTTACAAATTTATCTGCAGTTATTGTTACAACTAAAATATCTCCAAAACTTTTAGAACGCTTAAAGTGAGCAATATGACCAAAATGAACGAGATCAAAAACACCATGACAAAGAACTATTTTATTTCCGTTTTCTCTCTTTTTTTTAAGGATTTTAGCAAGTGTATTAATATTATGTATTTTATTTTTCATAATTATTTTTTTAAGATATTTGAACTAGCTCCTCCAGTGATTGAATATTTCAATTTTTCCTTTTAATAATTTTTAAAAGTTTATTTGACCATTTATTATCATATCCGTAGGCTTTATCATCAATGATCAGATCGTATGAAGGCTTACCGATTATTAATTTATGATATTTTACATTCCATTTTTTAAGCTGTCTTACAGTTAAATTGTATCCCATCTTCTTTGCTATTGATGATTTCTCCATTGATCTCCCCATAAATCTTGAAGTAAAGATTTTTATCACATATCCAGACTCATATAATTTGTTAAGTATGGTTATATTTTTTTTTATAGGAGTTGATTTATGATAATTATTTTTAATTGTTTTACACAATGTATTATCTAAATCAAAACAAATAATTTTAATATTATTCATTAATATTTATTAATAATTTTAATATTAGCGTATTTGTGGTTTTGTAAGTATAGGTATATTTTTTGATTTGGGCATAGCTCCGCACTTTCCTGAATTCAGATTTCAAGTTTCTCATACTTTTTAAAAAAACAACAATTAAATTGGCTGGTAAATATAACCAGTTTTTTTATCTAATATTATTGTTTTATTGTTTATCGAAATATTTAACTTTTTCGAATTCCTTGATACAACATCAAAAATTAAATTTGTTAACGGACCTGTAACGAACTTACCCTTAGTAATTTCCAATTGATTAAAAAATTCTTGTGTTATAAGCCCATTAATGTCTTCATGTGATTTGCACATTTCTATAAAATTTGAAATTTCCTTTTGGTTAAATACATGACCATTTATTATCTCTTTTAGACCTCTTAAATTTTTTAGGACATTTATTAGTTTAAAATTTTCTAGCTTTTTATGAAAACAAAATACATAATCATTTAACAAATTCTTGTTTGTAAACTTTTTTTTAATTGAGGGTTTTTCGCACCTTATAATTGGTTTGTAAAATTCCACCTCTTTACCAAAAGTATCTATGAATTCCTTAACTAAAGAATAATATTGATTTTTTTTATATTTAATGACTACCCACATTTTTTAATTCTTTTCTTCAATTTCTGATTTTAGCTCATCATACTCTTTCATTTTTCTTTTCATAAATTGAATTGTTAATTTTATTCTAAAATCAATTCCTTTCGGTGTGAGAATGTATTTCTTAATATATGAAAGTTTTTTTTCCTTTTTCTTAAAATTTTCTATTTTGACGAGTCCTTTGCTATTTAAAGCTTTTAAGCAGTAATTTAGTTTGCCTAGGCTAAATCCTAAATCTTTTGCAAGTTCTCTTTGAGTTAAATCTGGATTACTTTGTATTTTTCTTAATACATTAAACTCATCTAAGTTGTTTTTCATATGTTCAAAAATTGAACATTTATACCGTTCAAAAATTGAACAGTCAAGTTTGAAATGAATAAATATTCTTTGATGATTATATTTATTGTTTTTGATCGTTTTTTATCAAATTTTTCTAATTTAATAAAGGCACTGCTGTTAATAAAAGAAATTTTTGAGAATTAGTCCTTTATCAAAAACTTTATTTTATCGCTTTAAGATAATAACCCGTAGTTAGACCGTTAGTTTTAAAGATACTTTGAATAATTAAAATTAAAGGATATAAAAAAAAATAAAGTAATAAAAATGAGTTTCCCAAAATTTTATTTAGAAAACTTCTACTTTTTTTAATTCTCATGATTAAAACAAAAATAGATTCGAGCCAACCATTTTTTTCTTTTATCTCTACTTTAGAAAATTCTTTAAAAATTTCTTTTAATCCATATTTTGTAAATCTATAAAAATCATTTGGGGCATCATGGATATTAAAAATAAATGGGGTTGAAAGCAATACTACTGAGTCTTTATCAATTAAATTGTAAATATTTTTAATAGCTAAAGATGGATTTTTGGTATGTTCCAAAACCTCAAAGATACAAACTAAATTTACTTTTTCTCCAAGATAGTTTTGGCAAAAATTTGGATCTGTTAAATCTATTATTTGATCTGGTTTTTTTGACGGATCAATATCTATAGAATATAAATAGGTAGATAAATTTTTAACATAGTTATTGAGTTCTCCTCCAGATCCCACAAACAAGATCTTTGGATCTTTTTTCTTTTTAAAGTCATCAATATCTTTTTTGATAAAATTATCAAGCCGATTTCTAGACATTTTTTTATCTAAGGAATAAAGTAAGCTCATCTGAAATATGTTTTTATTTATCTTAACTATTTTTCAAAAATTTTAAACAAATAATAAGATTTAATTATTAAAAGAATGAACAATTTCTTGCCGTTCAGAGGATTATGAGGCAACTTATAAATCTTTCTAGATGAAAAATTATAAATAAATTCTTGAGGTTGGATCTAAATATTTGCAAGCTTTAGATTTTTTTTAAATCAAACAAATAACTTTAAATCTAGTATAAATCAGGTATGTTTCAAATTATTTTTTTGAATTATAGATTTAAAAACTTAATGTATTAATAAAAATCTGTTTAAAATTTAAAATAAGGTCAATAAATAAAAATAATTAAAATGAAAAGAAAACTTTATATTTTTTTTGTTTATATATCTTTAGCTTTAATCAATCTTTTTGTTAAAACAAATTCACCGAAAATATGTGCTTTTATAATCTCACTGAATATTAGAAAACTCAAAATAATAAAATCAAACTCAAAAAATCCAAAAAAAATCTTAATTTTTCCAAAAAGTAATGGGACTGAAGATGTAATCGAGTCTTTTAAAAACAAAAAGTCGAATATAATTTTTTTTCTATTACCTAGACCATTTTTACAAAAAATTTTTTTATGTTTTTTTGATAAAAATTATTGTCAGGACTATTTTACTAAATTAACTAAATTAAAAGATATTAAAAAAAAAAATTCATATGTAAACTTTTTAACTTCAACTTTTAGATACATTGAATATTTCATACAACTTGATGGGTTTGTAAGCTTCAATTTATTTTATTATGCTGAAAAATATTTTGAGGAAGTATGCAAAAATTTGAATAAAAAATTTATTATTTTGCACAAAGAATCAGCTTTTACCCCTTTAGAAGAAAAAAGAGCACCTGAAATTTATAAAAAATTTAATGATAAATCATTGTCCTATAAAATTTCAGTTTATTCTGAAAGTCAAAGAAAAATTTTGATTAAAAGTAAAATTGCACATAAAAATCAAATAGCAGTGGTTGGAACCCCTAGAAGTGATTACGCCTATAAGTTAAGAAAAATTGCCCCAAAAGAAAAAGTCATTGTATTTTATTTAATTGAATATAATCGTTCTACACCTATATCAGGTTCTAAGGTAAAAAATTGGGGTAAATTATATAATCAAACTTTAAAATATCTTTTCGAGTTTGCAAAAAATAACCCAGAGATTCAAATTATCCTTAAGGGTAAAACCGGTGTTCATGGAAAAGGACAATCAAATCTAAATCCCCTACCTCAGAATTGTAGATTTATTGATGGTGGTAGTGGTCATTCACTTTTGAGGAACGCTTCAGCTGTTATTGCCTTTAATTCAACTATTGTTTTTGAAACAATTGCTAGTAATAGAAATTTAATCATTCCAAACTTTAACAAAGAAAACAAGATCTACAGAAATATTTTACATAAGATCGAAAATAAAAAGTATTTTGTTAATTCGAAAATTCAATTTAATAGAAAAATAAAACTTTATCTAGATCTTAATTATAAAAACAAGAAACTCTCATCACCTGACATTAGAACTTTAAAATACTTTTTGGGTAACATAGATGCAACAGCCGGTGCTCAAATAAGGAAATTTTTGGAAAAAACAATTAATTAACAATTAAATTAGTTTTTCCCATTTCTATTTTTCAATACTAAATCAGCTAAATTAAAATCATAATGGTCATCTATATCTATTGAACTTAACCTATCCATTTCATAAATTTCGAAACCTTTTGAGATATCAAATTGACTTTTATATTTTAATTTTTTTAAATTAAATATGAATATCGCCCCATTGGGTTTATAAATTTTTTTTAAATCTTGTGATCTTGTTACAAAATTTTTATTTTTTGCTACATTATTAAATACCTTGTTATTTTTTACCTTAAGTTTCCATAAATTTTCATCAGATTGTCTCGATACTGATACTAAACCAGAAATTTTTTTTTTTAAAATTTTATTCAAAGCATAGTCAATATGATGATTTGTTCTAAGTGGCGAGGTTGGTTGTAAGTAGATAAGATAATCAAAAAAATTGTTTTTTTTTTTTAAATAATCTAAAGCATGGTAAATTACTTCTTTTTTTGTTGCTAAATGACTAGAAATATTCTTTGGTCTTTTTATAGTTTCCACATTATTTTTTTTTGAATAACCTAATATTTTTAATGAATCACTGGATACGTAAATTTCATCAACATATTTTGATTTTTTTGCAGCTTCCAAGGTCCACCATATTAGTGGCTGTTTGCATATTTTTTTTAGATTTTTATTTTTTATTCTAACACTTCTTTCTCTTGCAGGTATCAATGCAATAATTCTTTTCATCTTTTAACTTTATATAATTTTTTAATTTCTGTTAGTAATTGTAAAATTATATAATTTTGATCTTCATAATTTATACCTGTTGTTGGTAAGCTTAAACTACTTTCAGATATTTTTTTGCTTACTGGAAATGATCCTTTACAATATTTTTTATATATTTCAATTTGATCAAATACTACAAATCCAGGTCTAGTCTCTATTCCTTTGGCAAGAAGTTTTTTCATTAGATTATCTCTTTCCTTTTTTTTAAAATTTTGAACAATTATCGTATAGAGCCAATATGAGTTTTTTGACCATTTATTTTTAGGAAGAAGTCTTATTAAATTGAATTTGCTCAATTTTTTATCGTAATAATTAAAAATTTTTTTTCTTGAATTGTAAAATTCATTAATTCTATTAAGTTGAGCCAATCCAATTGCGGCCTGGGGGTTTGTCATACGAAAATTTGAACCAACTACAGTATGATAATAAAAAATCTTTGAACTCATTCCATGATTCTTTATTAAATTTGCAGTCTTTGAATATTTTTTTCTTTTAAATACAGCCATTCCACCCTCTCCAGTGGTAATAATTTTATTTGCATAAAAACTAAAGCACACACAATCTCCACTTAATCCAATTTTTTTTCCTTTGTATACTCCACCCAATGCCTCTGCGGCATCCTCAATAACATATAATTTTTTTAATTTTGCGATTTGAATAATTTCATCTAATCTGCATGACTGACCATATATATGTACTGGCATTATAGCTTTGGTTTTCTTTGAGATTTTTTTTTTTATGTTATCAATATCTATGGTCCATGTATCATCCTCAATATCAACAACTACTGGTGTAGCTCCAACGTTAATGATGGAGTTAATGCTTGCTGCAAAAGAAAAATTTGGCAAGATTACTTCATCACCCCTGCCAATTCCAAATGTTTTTAAGGCTAGTTCTAATGCTGTTGTTCCGCTGGACGTTGTTACTGAATATCCACCACCAAGATATTTGGAAAAACTTTCTTCGAATTGATTAACATATGAGCCTCTAGAAGATATCCATCCAGACTTAATTGCATCGAATGCTTTACTGAACTCTTGATTACCTAAATTTAGATTTGCGATAGGATATTTTCGTAAATTTTCTATTGTAGATATATCTTTAATAATTTTGTTGCCATCTACTAGTGGAATACATTTAAATTTGTTATTATTTTTTCTATTTTGTAAATGTTTAAGAATTACTTTTGTATCAATCTTAAAATCCAGAAAAAAAGGTTGGGTGTTTACAAATTTTGATTTAATTGTTACAAGCTTTTCAATATTTTTTTTTATTAATCCTCTTCTTATATCGCCATCACTAATTGACCCTAAAAGTTTATTTTTTTCATCAACAATAAACACCAACCCTTTTAAATTTTGATCGATTTTTTTGAGAATGACTTCCAAAGTTTGAGGTAGCTTGATTGTAAAATCTTTAATATTAGATGTCATATTTTTTTCTAATGAGATCTTGCAATGATTTTAGTTTTTTTATATTTTTTGTATACACCTCAATTGAAATATATTTAACATTTTTTTTTAATTTATTATAAAACCATGATTTTTTTGTGAACTCTTTATTGCTATCTCTTAGCCCATTGTTATCACTTAAGTGATAACCTTTGATATAAGGTTTGAGCATCTCATGAGCTTTCAAAAGATCAAAACCAAGCGTTTTTGCTGAAACTTTTAAATGACCAACATCTAGCAATAAACCAACATCTTTATCGCATTTTTTAAAAAATTTTATAATTTCATCAGGATGTGTGAGTAAAAGAGGGTCTTGTTTGAATTTTTTAAAATTTTCTATTGTTATAACATTATTTTCTATCAGAATTTTAACATTTTTTTTTTTTGCCTCTTTAGCTAATAAATTTACCCGAGCAAGGAATAGATTTATTGTTTTTTTTCTATCTTGCAACCTTACATCAGTGAATTTCTTTCCAAGATCTTTTATATTTGGATCAAAAAGAAAACCAGCATGAAAACCAAAATATTTTGATTTTAATTTACTAGATATATCTATACTTTTTTTAATATTTAAAAAAGTTTTCTTAAAAATTTTTTTTTCAAATGAGCCCAAATTAATTACAAATTTTTTTTTTGGTACGGGAAAATAATTATGTAAAGCAAAATTTATATTATGTTTTTCTTTTAAAAATTTTATAATTTTCTGTGACTGAACATATTTTCCTCCTGACAACTCAATAGATTTAACTCCTATTTTATCATATTTTTTAATTACAGATTGTGGGGTCAATTTTTGAAAACCACCAGTAGATAAATATATCATAATTTTCTCAATTTATTTTCAACAGTTATATAGGTACCTGGCTTACTAATATTTTTTGTCACAATTGAACCGGCACCTAATATTACATTAGAGCAAATTTTAATTTTATTAATTAAAATTGATCCTATGCCACACATCACATTGTTTCCAATAAACGAGCCTCCACCTATTTTTACATCTGGGCCAATATGGCAGTGACTCCCTATTTTCACATCATGTTCAATTAAACTTTTAGTATTAATTATATTGTTATCACCAATAATAACATTAGGACCTATAAAGCAAAAATGATTAAAAAAATTTGCAATCCCCACTTTAGATAGTAAAGAAATATTTGAATTTTTTGATATTAAATTGGGCATGTTTATTTTATCTCTATAGCTAATAAAATATTTTTTTCTCAAGGCATTATCACCTATGGCTAAAAAAATATTATTTTTTTTTGAAATTTCTTTTTTGGAAATTTTTTTAAAATCGTTAACTTTATTCTTAAAAATTAAATTATTTTTTTTTGATGAAAAATTAAAATCATAAAGTCTAATATTTTTTTTATTTAAAATGTATAGGTTTTCAAGTATTACCCTGCTATGACCTCCTGAACCTAAAACAATATTACTTTTTAAAGTCATTTACCTTTAATTTTTGATTTTTTTTTACTTTTTTTATCAACTTTTTTTTTATCAACTTTTTGATATCAAAAATTGATAACTCTCCCCAAGGTCTTCTTAAAAACAAGTTGTTAAAAGTTATTTTTTTTCCATTTTTTAAATCATTTGAATAATAGATGCCTTTTCTAGATACTTTTCGCATCTCAATTTCTTCTTTTTGTAATTTTTTTTCAAAATTACCTAAAATTAACTCATTATTTCTGATTGACATGACGTAATTTTTAAATTGCTTAGGATTGTCTGACGCTGAATGATCGGGACCTTTCATTTTTTTACTTAAAGTAATATGTCTCTCAATCACTCTAGCGCCCAATCCCATTGCAGTAATTGCTGCTATTTTGCTTTTGGAGTGATCAGAAAATCCAACTGGCAATTTAAACTTATTTTTAAGAGTGGTTATGTTGTTTAAATTTAAAGAGTGATCTGAACATGGATAATTCGAAACACAATGTAATAATATTATTTGTATTTTTTTTTTGTTATATAGTTTTAATGTTTTTGAGATTTCAGTCAATGTAGACATTCCTGTTGAAATTATCACTTGCTCAGCGTTTTTGCTTAAAAATTTATGCAGAAAATAATCTGTTAAATCAGCTGAAGATGTTTTAAATTTTTTAATACCATACTTTGCTAAAAGTTTTGCATCTTCAACATCAAATGGAGTTGATAAAAATTGAATTTTTTTTTTTTTACAAAATTTAATTAATTCCAAATGCTGTGTTTCATTTAATTGAAGTTTTTTGAGCATTTGATAATGCGTTTCATTTCTACTAGAATTTTTTTTTTGGTATTTAGCTTTGGGTGTATTTTTAAAAGTTAATCTATCAGCATTAAATGTTTGAAATTTAACTGCATCAGCACCATTTAACTTTGCAGATGATATAAGTTTCTTAGCGTATTTTAAAGAACCATTATGATTAACACCTATCTCTGCTATTACAAAAGTTTTATTGTTAACCATTAAGTTAGAATATACTTATCTAATTTACTTTGTTAAAGTAATTTCATATCTATTAATATCTTCAAAATTTTTTTCAGTGCATAAATCAAGCCAATTGAGCTATTAGTACTGGTCAGCTACACGCATTACTGCGCTTCCA
>Ga0209223_10000297_pt1 | contig 56726 bp, 45 predicted proteins | sample COG_06_FD_184750 | JGI IMG/M metagenome (GOLD analysis project Ga0209223, IMG submission 184750) | Pelagic Microbial community sample from North Sea - COGITO 998_met_06 (SPAdes) (version 2) | ecosystem: Environmental > Aquatic > Marine > Neritic zone/Coastal water | place: Helgoland, sampling... | reverse complement strand
TTACTGGGGAAATAACTTTTACCCCAACAATTCTTGGAAATTTCGTAGTAGCTGTATTGATAGAAGAATTCGATTCTAATGGAAATTTAGTAGGTAGTATTATTCAAGATTTTCAGTTTGAAATTATATCATGTACCAATATTAGTCCTTCACCACCAACTGGAGGAATTACTAATTTTTCAGGAACAGCAATATTAACTGGACCATTTGATATCCAGGCTTGTGAGGGAGATAGTATTTGTTTTGAAATGGTATTTACTGATAATAATGCTACAGATTCTGTTTTTGTAAATTCTAATATTAGTCAGCTTTTTCCTGGTGCAACTTTAAGTCAAAATGGTTATTTCTCACCGGTTACTGCTACGTTTTGTATGGCAGTTTTACCCGGAGCAAACCCTTTTAGTACAATTAGTGTTACAGTAAATGACAATGCATGTCCAATTGTAGGAACTACCTCTTCAGCCATTGGACTTACAGTAATATCTAGTACTTATGCTGGTCTTGATTTTACAATGTGTCAAGGAGTAGGAACACCATTGAATGCAACTGGTGGATCTAATTTCAACTGGTCTATTATAACTGGTGATCCTATAAGCATTGGTAATAACTTTTCTTGTAATGGATGTCCCAATCCTGTTGCAAACCCTGCTTTTACAACAATTTATAAAGTTGTTAGTAATCTTTCTGGAGGATGTACAAATATTGACACAGTTGAAGTTACAGTTGTTCCAGATTTTAATTATTCTTTAACCCAGTCTGGAAATACTACTTGCCTAAATTCCTCCATTCAGTTTAATACAGTTCCTTCCCCTTCCGGAAATTATACATATCAATGGGATCCTCCAAATTTTTTATCCAATGCCAATATTGCAGATCCAGAATTTAATTCTTCTATGCCTGGCTTGTTTGATTATGAAGTTACGATAACAAGCAACTTAGGATGTGTGAAAAAGGACACATTAAATATTGATGTTTATCCTGCCTATTCACCTGACATTACTCTAACAGCCAATGACACTAATATTTTATGTGGAGATACTGTTTTTATGAATGTTGCTTTGGGTGGTGGAGTACCAGCTCTTTGTGGTCCAAGCGGCGCAACTTCTTGTAATGCTCCAACTTCTTTTCAAACTTTAGGAACCAATAATGGAACTAACGGACAATTTGCTTATCCAGCTCCTTTTGGACATTATTATAAAAACGCAAAACAACAATATTTATTTAAGGCTTCTGAATTACAGGCTGCTGGCTTTTCAGGAGGGAAAATAACTGAAATTGCTTGGGAGACAGTATCTCAAAATGGAGCTACAAGTAATTTCTATGGATTTACTATTAGAATGGGATGTACCAACCAAAACTCCATTAACACTTGGCAATCTGGACTATCTACAGTATTTAGTCCCCAGAATATTAACGTAGCTATGGGATGGAACGACTTTCAATTTACCACAGCTTACGAATGGGATGGAATATCTAATCTAATTGTAGAAGTGTGTTTTAACAATCTTAACAATGGAACTTATACTTATAATTGGTCTACGCCATATAAGATAACCCCATATAATTCTGCAATTTATTACAGAAGCGATTTAACTGCTGCTTGCCCTTTTAGTGGGTCACCAACCGGCGTAGAAAATAAAAGACCAGTAACCAGATTTAAAACTTGTCCTACAATTCCAGACCCAAATAATTTTACATTTCAATGGACTCCACCTTCTTTTATCTCTAGTACCACCGATCAAAATCCTTATGCAATTCCAATGGTAAGTACTTTTTATACTGTAGTCGCAACCGATTTAAATGGTGGATGTACAGACACAGCAAGTATTTTTATTTCTGCATTATGCGATACGTGTGACAAACCAATTCCAATTGTCGACGGACTTACATGTTATGGCGGTAGCGATGCTTCTATTTCTGGTGTCCCTGATGGAATCGATGGTCCACCATGGATTATTCAGCTAATGGATGCTTCCTATGTCAATACTTTTGCAGTTGATAGCAATGTAATATCCTCTTTTCTCTTTGATAGCTTGAGCGCCGGTAGTTATGTAATAAGGTCTTTAGATACTGCTGGATGTTACGCAGATACTATGATTATTATCCCTGATGGTGTTCCCATGGTTCTTTCTATGAGTAACGATACTATAATTTGTATTGGAGGTACAGCGACAGTTGGTGTAACAGCTACAGGTGGAACACTTCCTTACAGTTATAGTTGGAATGGTATAAGTGGCAATGGACCTCACGATGTTTCTCCTACTTATTCACAATATTATAAAGTTAGTGTTGTAGATTCTTTCAACTGCGTATCTGACTTCGATTCGGTATTAGTAGCTCTAAACCCCCCAATTATTATTAATCCATCTTCTGACACAACTGTATGCCCCTATGATAGTTTGAATATTAGTGTTACTACTTTTGGAGGTAATGGGGGACCTTATAACTACTCATGGACACTAGATAATGGGATTTCTATAGGTTCACAAAGCAGTATAAATGTATCGCCTGTAAGCAATTCTACTTATTATTATTTGACTATTAGTGATAATTGCGAGACACCGGAGAGTTCTGATTCTATTTTAGTTAGTTGGTATGATTTGCCTACGGTAGATTTTTCAGCTGATACTACCAGTGGATGTTGGCCAGTAGAGGTTTATTTTTATAACAATACCGCTGTTTCTCAGGTAGCTAGTTGTGATTGGGATTTAGGGAATGGATTTTATTCCAATAATTTAGATACTGTAGTAACGATTTACAATACTCCAGGCTCGTATCATGTTACTTTAGATATTACGAATTCGGATGGTTGTGCAAATGATACTACTTATTTTAATTACATAGATGTATTCGATTATCCAGTAGCTGGATTTACTTCCCGCCCTAATCCTGCTTCTATTCTAAACCCTTCGGTACAGTTTGTAGATACATCGAGTGCAGATGTAGTATATTTTGATTGGACGTTTTACGATAGTACCAATACGATGATAGGCAGTGATTATGTGCAGAATCCTATATATAATTTTTCTGGATTAATAGAGCAACAGTATTATATACAGTTGTATGTAGAGAATCAGAATGGATGTTCAGATACGGTTTATGGGACCCAGATAGTAGAGGGGGAGTATGCATTTTTCTTACCAAATTCGTTTACTCCGAATGGGGATGGGTTGAACGATAGTTTTTTTCCAGTGGGAGATAAGATATCGGTGGAGAATTATAGTTTTAAGATATTTAATAGGTGGGGAGAGTTGATATTTAGCACGAATGATTTCAATGCAAAATGGGATGGTACATACCAAAACAATGCATTATCATCAGATGCATATATATGGAAGATAGATTTAGTAGACAGCCAATCTGGAGAGGAAAAGAGTTTGAAAGGCTATGTTCTACTTTCTAAATAACTAGAACTTTTTTTGCAGTCCTATATATGGAACTACAATTGCGTCAATTCCTAAAGCATTATTAATTGCTTCCATATTTATAACTGTGATTCCGAAACTCCAGTTTTCTCTAAAATTTCTAGCAAAATTTATTATAATATTATTAATTAATCCTATTTGAATTCCATCTACTGTGATTCCAACTATTTCCCCAGCTAGAGTAAATCTTTCTGCTATTTTCTTTTGACTTGCCAAATATCCTCCGTAATAAAACTCCTCTAAAAATGGAAGGTGATATCCTATTATTCCAATTGTTGTGTTTTGAAAACTATCTCCATAAGTGATTCTTGGTAAAAAACCCCAACTATTAAATTCATTAATTCCGTTTAAGTTAGTTAGTAGATTTATACTGCCAATAAGAGATATTCCAGTAGTGAAGGAATTGTTTATTTTTTTGGAATAGGTAAGTGAAGAAAATACATTATATATAAATATATTTCCAACTGAAATTTCAAAATTTTCGTGAACTCCTATTTTTGAATTACTTGTTAAAAAGTAATGGGAGTTTGTATTTACATTTCCCCTCTCAGTTATATAAGCAGATGGAAAATAACAATACTTAGTATATATAGGGTTTGGGTTTTTAAATTCTTTTATAGATTTTATCTGATTTCTTGTAATAAACCTGTAGGATTTAATTTCATTTTTATTAAACTTTTTATTCTCATTGGCAATTTGAACAGTAAATGAATTATAATCTTCACTTATTAATAAGCCTCTTAATTCTTTATTTTCATTAGTAATTACTACTACAATAGTATCGTTAGAATAATTATTTGTTACATTAGTTTGGGACCAGTTATTTTGGAAGCTCAAGAAAAAAGACCAAAAAACAATAAGATTTATTGAACTTGTTTTACACAATATATTTTTTAATGAGAGTCTTTTATACATTTACACCATGAATTTAAAGAATGATCTTATACTTAGAGCAGCAAATGGTAAAAATATTGAAAGAACCCCAGTTTGGTTGATGAGACAAGCGGGTAGAATTCTTCCTGAGTATAGAAAAATAAGAAATTCATTAAGTGGGTTTAAAGAATTGGTAGAAACTCCGCATTTGGCTGCAGAAGTTACAATTCAACCTGTAGATATTCTAGGAGTTGATGCAGCAATTATTTTTTCAGATATATTAGTAATCCCAGAAGCCATGGGGCTTTCCTATGAAATGATAGAAAAAAAAGGGCCTTACTTTCCCAAAACTATTGAAAGTAAAGCCAATATTGATGCTTTAAATACCTCCAATTTACAAGATCATTTATCTTATGTTTTTGAAGCAATAAAAATCACTAAAAATGAACTTTCTCAACGTGTTCCATTAATAGGTTTTGCTGGTGCTCCATGGACAATATTTGCCTACATGATAGAAGGTCAAGGTTCTAAAACATTTAGTAAAGCAAAGAGTTTTTTGTATAGAGAGCCAGAACTAGCCCATTTACTATTGGAGAAAATTACGATTACTACCATTGAATATTTGAAATTGCAAATTAAGGCAGGAGCTGATTTATTGCAAATTTTTGATTCCTGGGCAGGGATATTGTCTCCAGAATATTACAACGAATTTGGCATGAAATATGTCCATAGAATATGTGATGCTATTAATGATGTTCCTCTTACTGTTTTCAGTAAAGGAGCTTTTTTTGCACTTCAAAGCATGAAAAATTTAAATTGTAATACAATTGGTTTAGACTGGACTATAGATATTGGTCAAGCAATTAATTTATTTGCTAATACAAAGACTTTACAAGGGAATTTAGATCCTTGTGTTTTGTATGGAGATTTTAAACTTATAGAGAAAAAGACCAAAGAAATGCTTAATAACTTTGCTGGCAATAGACATATTGCTAACTTGGGGCATGGAGTATATCCAGATACCGATCCAGAGAAAGTTAAATGTTTTATAGAAAGTGTTAAATCAAACAACTAAAAATGAGAATTAAATTAGTTTATACCTTGTTCCTATTATTGTCATTAAATTCTTATAAATCACAAGAAGATAATAATTTGGTTCTTAATCCAAGTTTTGAAAGTATTGATGGAAAGCTTAAAAAATTAAACCAAATTAATGTTGCCAAAAATTGGTATTCTCCTACCTCCTTAAAAGCAGATCTTTTTTCAAGTAGTATTCCTGGAGATATTGGCACACCTGAAAATATTTATGGAAAGGAATTCCCTAAAGAAGGGGAAAATTATGCTGGAATATTAACTTATAGTTACAATAACCAAAAACCTAGAACATACATTCAATCCATGCTTATTAAACCACTTGCTAGTGGACTTAACTACTGCGTAAATATCCAAGTAAGTTTATCAGATTTAAGTAAGTACGCAATCGACAATATAGGAGCTTACATTAGTGAAGAGCCAGTTACTCTAGATAAAAAAGGCGACATTATTTTCAATGATAAAGCAGAATTATCTGCTGTGGTAACCAATGAAAAAAGTAAAATATACAAGTCAAGATATAAGTGGGAAACTGTTTGCGGGGTTTACCAAGCAGATGGAAAAGAAAAGTATATCACAATAGGTAATTTTTTTAATAACAAGGATACCGAATATGAAAAACTTACTAAGTCTGATGATTTTCCTGGGATTCAATCTCCTAACGCATATTATTACATAGATAATGTTGAGCTTGTTTTAGTAGAAGATCCTGATTTATGCGACTGCAACAAAGGACAAAAAAAGAAAAGAGAATCCATTGTCTACCATCTTGATGTCCAGGTGGACGAAAAATTACCAATTGATGTAAAACTTAAAAAGTATTCGATATATTTTGATGTAGAGAGTTATTCTGTAGACCCTATGTTCGATAACAATTTAAATAATGTTATAGATATTTTAAAAAATAATCCAGATTTGAAATTACAGTTAAACGGACATATTGATAATTTAGAAAAACAAGCTATAAATGATGATCCAGAAAACAAAATTTTAAAGAATTTAGGTAATTACAGATCAAAATCAGTAAAGGATTTTTTATTAAAAAATGGAATTTCTTCAGATAGAATTACTGCTGAGGATTTAGGTTCTGACCAACCTGCTTCCAAGGGAGCTTCTATGTTTAGTATGGCCAAAAATAGAAGGGTTGAGTTTATAATAATCAAATAATTTAATGCTAAAATCTAATAAGAAAATTCAAAAAGCCTGGACTTTTTACGATTGGGCAAATTCAGTATATCCTTTGGTAATTTCTAGTGCAATTTTTCCAGTTTTTTACGAGGGCTATGTAGATGAAAAAGTTATTTTCTTTGGATTTGAGTTTATCAACACTGCTCTAATTACTATATTAAGCTCCTGCTATTTTCTATTGTTAGTTCTAATTCTTCCTGTCTTATCAGGAATTGCAGATTCTACTGGTAACAAGAGAGCTTTCATGCAATTCTTTTGTTATTTAGGTTCTTTTTGTTGCGTGCTTCTTTCTTTCTTTGATAAAAACCACCTGGAAATAAGTATGTTGTTGTTTGTGATGGCTGGAATAGGTTTTTGGAGTAGTTTGGTTTTTTACAATGCCTTTCTTCCTGAAATAGCAGAAAAAAAAGACCACGATAGTTTGTCTGCCCGTGGTTTTTCTATGGGTTATTTTGGTAGTGTTATTTTACTAGTACTTTGTTTGGTCTTAATTTTTAACGCTCAAGAAAATGAGCGGGCTTTTTACACAAGATTATGTTTTGCACTAACTGGCTTATGGTGGTTTTGTTTTTCTCAAATTACTTTCAAAAGTCTTCCTAGGGGAGAGAAAATTAGAATTAAGGACAAATCCACTTATCAAAAAGGGATTTTAGAGCTGAACAAGGTAAGGTTGTACATTATGAAAACTAAGAGACTTAAAAGGTTTATTTACTCTTTTTTTGTTTACAGTATGGCAGTACAAACCATAATGTTGGTTGCTGTATACTTTGGCACCAAAGAAGTAAATTGGGGAGAAGGTGCTAATGCCAAGATGGGCTTAATTATTGGTGTTTTACTTATACAATTAATTGCAATACCAGGAGCTATTTTACTTTCCAAAATCTCAAAGTTTAAAGGGAATTTGTTTGCATTGAAATTGGTAGTATTCATTTGGATTTTGTTGTGTTTAAGCGCCTTACTAGTTTATGAACCCATTCATTTTTATCTTATTTCAGGTTTTGTTGGTTTGGTTATGGGTGGTATTCAGTCTTTATCAAGAAGTACTTATTCAAAGTATATTCCCTCTGGAACTAAAGACACTTCTTCTTTCTTCTCCTTTTACGATATTTCTGAAAAATTGGGTATTGTAATAGGAATGTTTTCTTATGGTTTCATAGAACAGGTTACTGGTAGCATGAGAAATTCAATCGTAGCATTGGTAGTTTTTTTTATAGTTGGTTTGCTTTTACTTTTTCAAGTACCAAAAGAAGAGATTTCTATAGAAAGCTATGGATAAAATATTCGACATAGCTATTGTTGGTGGTGGAATTGTTGGTGCGGCAACTTTTTACAAATTACAACAGCATTTTCCTAACAAGAATCTAGTTCTTATTGAAAAAGAAGATCAGTTAGCAAAACACCAGTCTGGAAGTAATTCTGGGGTCATTCATTCAGGATTGTATTATACTCCAGGATCTAATAAAGCAAGGAATTGTGTTTTGGGAAGACATGAGTTGGTTAAATTCTCAAAGGAGCATAAGGTCACCCACGATGTTTGTGGAAAGGTTGTAGTTGCTACTCATGAAAAAGAATTTAAGTTTTTAGATAAGATTTATAAAAATGGTTTGGAAAATAATACGGAAGGGATTGAAAAAATTAATGCCAATCAAATAAAGGATATTGAACCAGAAGTAAATGGAATTGCAGGAATTTGGGTTCCTTGTACTGGAATAATTGATTATGTGATGGCAACAAAAAAAATGGTAGATGTTGCTCGTGGATGGAATGAGAATAGTGAAGTCTTGCTTTCTCAGCAAGTAAAATCTATCGAAAACCAAGCAGATTTAAAGATAATTAAAACACAGAATAAGACTATAAAATCAAAGTACCTAATAGTCTGTGGTGGGCTTCAGGCAGATAGACTTGCCAAAAGCGATGACATACCACTTAAGGAGAGAATTGTTGGATTTAGAGGGGATTATTACGAACTTGAAGACCATGCCAAAAACAAAGTAAATAATCTTATATATCCTGTTCCTGACCCTGCTTTTCCTTTTCTAGGGGTTCATTTCACAAGAATGGTGAATGGGGATGTTGAATGTGGTCCAAATGCAGTTTTTAGTTTTAAAAGGGAAGGTTACAATAAAACTGATTTTAGTCTAAACGATTCACTTGATGCCTTAACCTATAGAGGAACTTGGCAACTTTTCTTTAAAAATGCTTCTTATGGTATTAACGAGTATAGAAGAGCTTTCTCAAAAAAACTATTTTTAAAAACTTTACAGAAATTAATTCCCTCGTTAACCATGAATGATATTAAACCCGGTAGAGCAGGAGTGAGAGCTTTGTTGTTAAGTCAAAATGGAGATACCAAAGATGATTTTAGAATAGAATATACTTCCAATAGTATTCATGTTTTAAACGCACCTTCGCCTGCAGCAACTGCTTGTTTAGCAATAGGCAATGATATAAAAGAAATGGCTATTAAGAATTTTGCACTTAACTAAACTAGTTAGTAAGTTATCTTAGATTTTTCAAAAATCGATTTCCAATCCCAAATATAATTCTCAATTAAGGAATCAATTTTTTTCAAGAAAATAGGATTAGGGGTATTCAATTGTGCAAAATAATCATCTTGGTGTTTTCCTAGTTTAAACTTAAAAAATACAGATTTAGACATGCCGTATAATATATTTTTAGATGGGTGGTTTACTCTTGAGATAAAGGAGCTGTAATTTTCTAATTTCTCCTTCATTTCATTAAAATCCATCTCAAAAACCTCACTCATTTCCTTAATAATAGAATTGCAAACTGCATTTTCTTCATGGCTGGAAAGTATTCTTTCAAAGAACTTCATATTTCCAGCTATTATTATATGCATAAGAACTGAAGGATCTTTGTAATTTAGTTTAGGGTAGGATTCTAATTCTGAATCATTGTAAATTGCATCTAGAAAATCTTCAAAAGTTTCATCTACTGCACGAAGCGTTTTATGTACAAATTGCTTTGCTAAAACCTTATGAGTTATTCTTTTTTTTACAAATAGAGTTGCAAACATTATTAGAATTAGATTTGAACAAAAATATTTGATGTTCCCTAATTTAAGTAATAAGAGCTGTCTCCTTTATTCACAAAGTTATTAACGATACTATTAAATTTATTAAATAAATTCTTTGTATTATTTGTTATTCTCTTCCCTTTTTTGACTAAGAAAAAATATATTTGTGCTCTAAATTTCTATTAATGGATAAAAATACTACAACGGGTTTAATTTTAATTGGTGCCGTAGTTATGGCTTTCATGTTTTTGAATCAGCCTAACGAGCAACCCAGTCCTACTAACCCAGTTAGTCAATCAAATGAAGTTATTTCTGACGGAAATAGCACTGAAGTAACAGAATTTAAAAGCACTACTAATTCTGATGCTGAATTAGAGATAGATTCTACAGATAATATTATTTTTCAAAAACTTTTAGCTCAAAAAGAAAACGAGAAACTAATTGAGAATTACGGAATTTTTTATGGTTCAGTTAAAGGTGAGGAAAAAGATTATTTTCTAGAAAATGACAAAATAAGACTTTCTTTTTCTTCCAAAGGCGCAAGAATTACTAATGCTGAAATGGTGGAGTTAGATGAAAATGGTCAATTTAAGTATAGGACTTACAACAGTTTTTTCAGTGATGAAAACAAACCTATTTCTCTTTTTGAAAAAGAAACTTCTCAAATGAGTCTTACAATAGTAGATGCTGAGAAAGTGGTGCCAGTGGAGACAAGTGATTTGTTTTTTGATTTGGTTAAAAATAACGATAGTCTTTTAGTCTTTAGAGCAAATGCTGGTTCTGAGGACAAGTATCTTGAATTTTCTTACCGCTTATCAAATGGTAATTATGATGTTGATTTTGAAATTAACTACCATAATATTGAAAATGATATAAAGTCTGATGTTGATTTAAAATGGTCCATGAAAGGATTGTCGACTGAGAAATTAGCAGAAGATGAAAGAAATATTTGTACCATTATGTATAGATATTTTGGTAGTACAAGAGATTATCTGTCTGAGATGTCAGACGAAGAAGACGATCTCCAAAGTAATATAAATTGGATAGCTTTTAAACACAAGTTCTTTTCTTCAATACTATTAAGTGAAGATGGTCTTGGTAAAACAAAAATTGTTCACCGAAATTTAGAGGATGATAATTATACTAAATCTTATGCTTCAAGGACTTCTATTCCGTCTATGGGTAGAGTTCCTTTAAAGTTTTTATTCGTTCCTAATGACTACGATATATTGGAAACCTATAATTATGAAATGGAAGATCTTATTAATTTAGGTGGAAGTGTTTTCGCTTGGGTAAATAGATACCTTATTGATCCAGTTTTTAAATTTTTAATGTCTTTTGGGTTTTCAATAGGTTTGGTTATTCTACTTCTTACTATAATTGTTAAGATTGTTATTATGCCATTGACCTATAAAAACTATATGTCAACAGCAAAAACAAAGGTTATTAAGCCTGAAATGAATAAAATTTCGGCTAAGTACGAAGGAAAAACGGATAAAAATGCTGCGATGAAAAAGCAGCAAGAAACTATGGCTTTATACAAGCAAACCGGCGTAAATCCAATGGCTGGCTGCATACCTATGATTATCCAAATGCCAATTTTGATTGCTGTATTTAGATATTTTCCAGCAAGTTTATCTCTAAGACATAAGGGTTTTTTATGGGCTGAAGATTTAAGTTCTTTTGATTCGATTTTAGATTTGGGGTTTGAAATTCCCTTTTATGGAGACCATGTTAGTCTATTTGCTCTTCTTATGGCAGGATCTACTTTAATTTACACTATTACCAATTCTAGTCAAATGACAGCACAAACCCAGCCTGGAATGCCTAATATGAAAGTCATTATGTATTTTATGCCAATCATGTTTATTTTCTTTTTTAATAAATATTCTGCGGGTCTTAGCTATTATTACTTCTGTGGAAATATCATGAATATTGGTATAATGTGGGGAATTAAAAAGTTTCTTATAGATGAAGATAAAATCAGAGCAAAGATTGAGTTTAACAAGAAAAAAATTAAAAAGAAATCTCGTTTTCAGCAGCGATTAGAAGAAGTTGCCAAGCAACAACAGAAAAAGAGGAGATGATATTTGTTAATCCCATAAAAATGAACTTAATTTGCAGCTCAAATTTTTAATACCATGTCTAGAGTTTGCCAAATTACAGGAAAAAAAGTTATCACTGGAAATAACGTTTCTAAGTCTAAAAGAAGAACTAGAAGAAAGTTTTATCCAAATCTTCAAACTAAAAAATTCTTTATTCCTGAAGAAAATAAGTGGGTAACTCTTAAAGTTTCTGCATCTGCTATCAGAACCATAAACAAAAAAGGTATTTCTACTGTTATAGCAGAAGCTAAAGCCAACGGTTTTATGTAATTATTTCATAAAAATCCTACTAGTTTTTGTAGTTTAGGATTCATGAAATATTATTTATATATATTTTTCTTACTTTCTTTTTTATCTAATTCTTATTCCCAGGAGTTTAATAAACAATCTATTGACCTAAGGTTCGATACTCTTGGTATATACGATTTAGATCTGTTGCCTGCCAGTTTCCATACAGATAGAAGAAAAGCTTTAAAAACCCTTATGCCTAGTGGAGCAATGGCTGTGTTCTATTCTGGAAAAAGTATGGTTAGAGCCAATGATGTAGATTATGAATTTCATCAAGACCCTAGTTTTTATTATTTAACAGGCTTAAACGAGTCCAACAGTGCATTAATTATTTTTAAAAAACCACAAATATTTGGTGTAGATACTATTGGTGAACTTTTATTAATTAAAGAAAGAAATGAAAATTCAGAGACTTGGGTTGGTAAGAAGTTAGGGGTCAAAGGCTCTGAGCTAGTTCTTGGCATTCAAAAGTCCTTTAATATTGACAAGTTTTCTTGGGAACAAATTGATTTCTCTATTGTAGACACAGTTTTTACAAACCAACCTTTTAAAGAAAATCGTTATCTAGATTTAGATTCATTAAAAAACATATTTAATAAAGATTTTAACGATAATGAAATAAAAAATTGGATGGCAAAACTTAGAGAGGTTAAAACCAAAGAAGAACTAGTTCTTCTAAGAAAAGCAATTTCAATAACATGTGATGCTCAAAACGAGTTAATGAAAGTACTAAAACCAGATATGAAAGAGTTTCAGGCGGAGGCTGTTGTTGAAGCAGTTTTTAAATTAAATGGGGCTGAATATCCTGGATATCCATCCATCGTAGGAGCTGCTGAAAATTCTTGTATTTTACATTATACAACCAACAGAAAAACTATGAAAGGAAATCATTTACTTTTAAGTGATGTTGGAGCAGAATACCATGGTTATACAGCTGATGTGACAAGAACTATCCCTGTTGATGGTAAATATTCCAAGGAAGAGAAAATCATTTATAATATTGTTTTAGAAGCGCAGAACAAAGCAATTGCAGAGTGTAAGGCGGGTAATCCATTTTATATTACCAATACCATCGCAACTACAGTAGTCTCGCAAAGATTACAAGAAATAGGTTTAATAAAATCCCCATTTGAATTAAGGCGTTATTTTATGCATGGAACCTCTCATTATCTAGGACTAGATGTGCATGATCCGGGTACCTATGGAGAGTTCCAACCCAATACAGTTATAACCGTTGAACCAGGGATTTATATAAAGGAAGGTTCTCCTTGTGATCCCAAATGGTGGAATATTGGAGTAAGGATAGAAGATGATATTTTAATAACCGATGGTGAACCAGAAAACCTCTCTGGATGTGTTCCAAGAACCATCAAGGAAATTGAATCTGTAATGAAAAAACAGCCCTTAATTTTTAAAGACTTTTAATCATAAGTTTATTTATTTTAACCAATGGTCCTTGACAAGAAAGCTGATGACAACTACTACAATTATTAATAATTGAAGAATAGTTTTTAATACTTGGGTCTTTATTGAATTCTCCAACAGCGTAATCATACGCTATGGACATTGGCTCAATATGAGGTTTGTTAAAGCTGCTATCGGTTACTTGTTGGTGGTGAATTAGTTCGAAATTTAGAAGGTTTTCACCTAGAGTTTCGTTTTTTTCTAGTTTAATTTTTATTGCTTCCAATTCTTTGGTCATTTCTCGCATCTGTTGCGCCATTTCACTCGTTGGATTTGGATCAAGAATGACTTTTGGGAAATCCTCAGAGGATGTTTTATTTACACACCCTGTTAAAATCAATAAGATTATTCCAATAGAATATTTCATTCAGCAATAATTACACCATCTGCAGTAAATCCCATATCGTAACTAGGTTCTGTTATTTGAGCAATTTCTTCTTCAGACTTTCCAGCATCTTCTGCATAATGTTTTAACATCTCAACAGTAACAGTATCTAGAAATAAATCTCCCTGGATTATTGCTTGTCTACCCTCTACGCTGTCTGTAGGGACAAAGAATGCATAATCTCTAAATTTGATAAATAACGTGTCTTCTCCTGTGTCTAAAGTCATCCAACACCCTTTTTTACTACATGTTTCTACAATTCTGCCGGATATTTTACTGCTTTTAATCCCAGTATTCATTAAAGATTCTTTCTCAACTTCTAAGTTTTTTATTGAGTCTTGTGAAATTACTTTGCCATAAAATTTATAGGATTGTGATTCGCTTTTGGAATTTAAAATTGGATTTTCATTAGTGTTATTGCATGAAAATAAAATAATGGACAAGCAGAGTAAAGAAATATTTTTCATTTTATAATTTTTTTTCAAATATATTCATTAGAGTTTAACTATTGAATTATACAAGTAAATAAAAACAAATCTAACCTTGTGAATAAAAATAAATAAATTATATTTGCCACCCATAATTTAAGAAAATGGCCAAGAAAGGAAATAGAGTACAGGTAATTTTAGAATGCACAGAGCATAAAGAAAGTGGAGTGCCAGGTACTTCAAGATACATTACCACAAAAAACAGGAAAAATACTCCTGACAGAATTGAGTTGAAAAAATACAATCCAATTCTTAAGAAATATACATTACATAAAGAAATTAAATAATTAAGCCATGGCTAAGAAATCAGTAGCATCTCTTCAAAAAGGAGGAGGGAAACAACATACTAAAGTTATTAAAATGGTTAAGTCCCCAAAAAGTGGTTCTTATACCTTTAAAGAAGAAATAGTACATAACGATAGAGTAAAAGACTGGTTTTAATAAAAGCTAAAAAAGTTTTAATTTTAAGCTCTTTCTTTAGTTAAAGGAAAGAGCTTTTTTATTTAATATAGTTATCATGAGTTGGAAAAGTTTTTTTACCAAGCAAAAAAAAGAAGAACTCGATCAAGGTTTAGAAAAGACTAAGAAAAGTTTTTTTTCTAAAATTGCTACAACTGTTGCAGGAAAATCTAAAGTCGATGACGAAGTTTTAGATAATCTTGAAGAAGTATTGGTTTCTTCCGATGTCAGTGTTAAAACGACTCTAAAAATTATAGAAAGATTAGAAGAAAGAGTTAAAAAAGAGAAATATGTTGGGGTTAACGAGTTAAATAACTTACTCAAAAATGAAATTATAGAAATGTTATCTGAGAACAATATCGAAGATATTTCAAATTTCGAAACACCATCCTCTAACGAGCCATATGTTATAATGGTAGTTGGAGTAAATGGGGTAGGTAAGACTACAACCATAGGAAAGTTAGCCCATCAATATAAAAACAATGGAAAAAGTGTTTTGTTGGGGGCTGCAGATACTTTTAGAGCAGCTGCTGTTGAACAATTAACAATCTGGTCCGAAAGAGTAGGTGTTCCAATTGTAAAACAAAATATGGGTTCAGACCCGGCTTCAGTTGCTTTTGATACTCTTCAGAGCGCCAAGGCAAATAATGCCGATGTTGTTTTAATAGATACCGCTGGAAGACTACACAATAAAGTTAATTTAATGAATGAGCTCACCAAAATTAAAAATGTGATGCAAAAAGTCATTCCCAACGCTCCTCATGAAATATTATTAGTTTTAGATGGTTCTACTGGCCAAAACGCTATAGAACAAGCGGAGCAGTTCTTAAAAGCAACAGAAGTAAACGCTTTAGCTATTACCAAACTAGATGGTACTGCCAAAGGTGGTGTTTTAATAGGAATATCTGACCAATTTAAAATTCCAGTTAAATATATTGGAGTAGGAGAAAATGTAGATCAATTACAAGTTTTTAATACCAACGCATTTATTGAATCACTATTCAGTGGTTCTTCGTTTAATACAAATTAATGAAGACCAAAACTTTAAAAAAAAACAAAGTAAATGTGGTAACCATGGGTTGCTCAAAGAACCTTTACGATTCTGAGGTGATGATGGCTCAGTTAAAAGCCAATAAGTTTGAAGTGGAGCACGAGTCCAAGGTAAATGATGCTTCTATTGTAATTATAAATACCTGCGGATTTATTGAAAGCGCAAAGGAAGAATCCATCAATACCATCTTGGATTTTGTAGACGCTAAAAAAGAAGGCTTAGTAGAGAAAGTATATGTTTCTGGTTGTTTGTCCGAGAGATATAAAGACCAGCTTGAAGACGAAATTCCAGATGTAGACGCTTACTTTGGTTCTAAAGAACTTCCAAACATTTTAAGAACACTAAATGCCAACTACAAACACGAGTTGGTCGGGGAAAGATTATTAACTACACCACATCATTATGCATATTTGAAAATTGCAGAAGGTTGTGACAGACCTTGTTCTTTCTGTGCTATTCCATTAATGAGAGGGAAACATAGATCTACTTCTATTGAAGATTTAGTATCCAATGCAAAGTCTTTGGCTAAAAAAGGAGTGAAAGAGATTATGCTCATTGCACAAGACTTAACTTATTATGGACTCGATCTATATAAAAAAAGAGCTCTTGCAGATTTGCTTAAAGAACTTTGTAAGGTAGAAGGAATAGAATGGATAAGATTGCATTATGCATATCCTACTGGATTTCCAATGGATGTAATTGAGGTGATGAAACAAGAAAAAAAAATCTGTAATTACTTAGATATTCCACTTCAGCATGGTTCTACTAATATTTTAAAGGCAATGAGACGTGGTACTAATCGTGAAAAAACAACCAAGTTAATTAAGGATATAAGAGCGATGGTTCCCAATATTGCTATTAGAACAACCATGATTGCTGGTTATCCTGGGGAAACAGAAGAAGACTTTCAAGAAATGTACAATTGGGTAGAGGAAATGAAATTTGACAGGCTTGGAATTTTTACTTACTCTCATGAAGAAAATACCCACGCTTATAATTTTGAGGATGATGTTCCTCCAAAACTAAAAAAAGAAAGAGCAGACTCTATTATGGATTTACAATCTGGAATATCTTTTGAGCTGAATGCTAAAAAAATTGGCAAAGAATACAAAGTATTAATAGATAGAGCGGAAGATGGATATTTTATTGGAAGAAGTGAGTACGATTCACCAGAAGTTGACAATGAAGTATTAATAGAGAAAAATGAACATACCTATTGTAGAATAGGAGATTTTGTTAGAGTGAAGATCACAAAATCTGACCACTACGATTTGTATGGAGAATTAGTTGGTTAATGAATTTTAAAATTGGAGATAAAGTAAGATTTCTAAATTCAGATGGCCATGGAATTATTACCAAAATTCTAGATTTAGAAAGAGTAGAGTTGGAAAATAATTTTGGTTTCCAAGAAGAGTATAAAATTTCTGAAATAGTTCCGGATAGAAAGCAAGAAGATTATAAAACAGAAAATCTAGCCTTTGATCATGAGATAAAGTCTAAAATAAATGCTGAAAAAACCAATAAGAAAAATTTTGATTTAAAAAGAAAGTTTAGGCATTTAGAGAAGTATGGATCCAAAGAAAGGGAAGTTATAGATCTTCATATAGAAAATTTGATAGATTCCCATAATGGTATGAGCAATAGTGCTATTTTAAAAATACAAATGACTCATTTTAAGTCCTTTTTAAATAAATCTATTGACAAAAAACAAAGAAAAATTGTTGTAATTCATGGAGTGGGGGAAGGTGTTTTAAGACATGAAATAAGGAAAGAGTTGGATATCTACCATCCATATTTTGAATATTGTGATGCTTCTTATGAAGATTTTGGGTATGGAGCAACGGAAATTAGGTTAATAAAAAAACCAATTAACTAGAAACTTTTTTGGTAAACTTCTAAAGCTTTTTCGATACAAAGAACCGCTTTTTCTAGAAGGTCTTTTTTAAGTACATAAGCAATTCTAACTTGATTTTTTATCTTGCTATTGGCATAAAAACCAGAGGCTGGAGCCATCATTACAGTGGTTCCATTATAATCAAAACTTTCAAGAATCCACTGACAAAAATGATCGGCATCTTTAATAGGTAACTGGGCAATTGCATAGAACGCCCCTTGTGGTTTTGGGCAAATAACGCCTTCAATTTTATTTAATCCATCTACCACTATATCTCTTCTTTCCACATACTCATCAATTACTTCACTAAAATAGGATGAAGGAGTTCTTAAAGCAGCTTCTCCAGCAATTTGTCCAAGTGTGGGTGGACTAAGTCTGGCTTGTCCAAACTTAAGGGCCATTTCCATGAAATCGTGATTTTTACTAATTAATGCACCAACTCTTGCACCACACATAGAATATCTTTTAGATACAGAGTCAATCAATACTACATTATTTTCAATTTCAGATAGTTTCATGGCCGAATGATGTTCTGATCCGTCGTAACAAAACTCTCTGTAAACTTCATCTGCAAATAGAAAAAGATCGTGTTTTTTAACAATTTCTTTTAAAGCATTCATTTCTGATTTTTTGTAGAGATATCCGGTTGGATTACCAGGATTACATATTAAAATCCCTTTGGTTTTAGAAGTTATTTTTGCTTCCAATTCCGCTATTGGAGGAAGTGCAAATCCATTCTCTATTTTTGCTGTAACTGAAACTACTTTAATACCGCAAGATGTTGCAAAACCATTGTAATTTGCATAAAAAGGTTCGGGAATAATTATCTCATCGCCAGGTTCAAAACAACACTGAAAAGCAAAAATCAATGCTTCAGAACCACCTGTAGTTACCATTATTTCCTTATCGGGACTTAACGATACGCCAATATTGTTGTAATAATCTGCCAATCCTTTTCTGTAGGAAATAAACCCTGCGCTATGGCTGTATTCAATAACTTTTCTATCTATATTTTTTAATTCTTTTAAAACAACCTCTGGAGTTTCAATATCTGGCTGGCCAATATTTAGATGGTAAACTGTTGTTCCTTTAGTTTTAGCATTTTCTGCAAAGGGCACCAGTTTTCTTATTGGAGAGGAAGGCATTACCTTTCCTTTAGTAGATAGTTTTGGCATGTTTTATTTCTAAATTTTAAAGTCTCTTAATACTGCAACCTGAATTTCGTGTTTCAGGAAGAAGAATAGGTTCTTTTTTGCCACTAGAAATAATGGCATCTTTTAACCAGTTTTCTGTAACAGATGATTTTGACTTTACACTGTTGTCAATAGCGCCTTTGTAGATTAATTTAAAATCACTGTCTAGTAAAAAAACATGTGGAGTTGTACTTGCTCCAAAAGCGTCTGCCAACTTACTATTTACATCCAAAAGATAAGCTGCATCGTATTCTTGGTCTTGGCTGTGTTTTTGCATTTCTGTAAATGAATCTGCTCCAGTTCTTTTGGCTTCATTGCTATTGACTAATGCCATTCCAATTTTATTTCTTTTGCATAAATCATGAATCTCATTATATCTTCCTTGCCAACCTTCCATTTCCTTGTTTCCTACGACAAACGGACAAGAGTTACAACTGAAAACAACCAATATTCCATTTTCAAAAGCCAATTTTTCTAATGAATAATCTTCTCCAGAAACATTTTTCATTTCGTAGTTGGTCATTGGCGCTTTTTTTCCAATTTTAAGACTGTTGATTTTTGGGCTATTTGTGAACGATACTAGTAATACTGCAAGTGCAAAAAAACCAGTGATTTTTAAAAGAGTATTTTTCATTTTAGAATGTTTTAAATAAAATTAAATATTAAAAGAATATAGAAAAATTTTGTAGCAATAAATTCAACATTATTATTGATAATTATTTTTCCATTTAGGATTTAAGTTATTCAATTTTTTATAAATCGGACATGTTTCAATGTGAGCTCCTTTTAGGTGTCCAGTACTAAAAAGAAACTCTTTGGTAATTTCTCCACCTGTAAATTTGAAATTTTGCTTAAATAGTTTTACCCATAGATCTATTTCTGATGTTTGGTTTTTATCCAGCCATTTGCTAAATGATCCATGATTTTTTTGAATTTCTAATATTCTATTGGCATTAAAAATAACAGCGTTTATTTTTAGTTTATTTCTAATAATTCCAGGGTTGTTAAGTAGAATGTTTATTTCTTTCTCTCCATAATTAGCTATTTTTTTAATATTAAAATTTGAAAATGATTTTCTAAAATTTTTTTGTTTTTTTAGAATAGTAGTCCATGATAAACCGGCTTGATTAATCTCTAGTATTAATCTTCCAAATAATTCGTTATCCGAAAGTATTGGAAAACCATATTGTGAATCGTGGTATATTTTATGTAAGTTTTCTTTTTCAAGAGTATTAACATATTCACAATAGGAAGCTAGTTTTTCCATCTTTATTACTATTTACTAATTGGTCTTATTGAAGTATTTATTGAGCACCATTAAGGAAAGTAAATCTTCTTTTTTTTGATCTTTAAATTGATTTACATGCCTATTGGCATTTTCTACAATTAACTTTGCCTTTTGAGGATGGTCTAAAAAGAATTTAAGTTTGGTTTCTAAATCTGAATAATCGTCTTTAATTATAATATAGTGTTGGTCTTCAATAAGAAGATCCTCCATAAACCATGTTTCGTATTTGGGTTTAGGCATTACCGCTATAGAATTGGAGGACATTACCCATTTTAAATTACTTGCAACATCGTTACCTTCCAAACATAGAATAAATTTATATTGGAGTTGTTCTTTGTAAGTCATTCTTTCCACCAGCCAAAGCTTGTTTAGGTTATTGTTGTTTACTTTTCCAATATTACACATTGGATGTCCATAGTATTTTTTTAAGAATTTTATTCTCTGAGGTTGTGAAGAGTGAACTTTTGCTCTAAAGACAAGCTGGTCTTTCTTTTTGGCATATGGCAAATCATCCTTGGATATAAATGTAAAGTGTCTTATTTTATTCCATTTTAAAATTACAGAATTGGTGTTTTGATTGTTAATGGGTCTACTTTTTACTAATCCAGGTTCTTTGGGAGTTTTGGTAATATCTCCAAATAAAAAATGTCCTTTAAGATGCTGATTAAAATACCGACTATATTCATGCAAATCAAAATAATAGGTCTTATGGTTTTTTTGCAGTTTTATTTCAGATAGTTTTTGGGCATCTTGGGAAAGAATGTATTTTTCTTTTAGCTGGTTGTAGTAATTTAACCTTGAGAGCAACTCTTGTTTTTCATTTGAAGTTAATTCTTCAAATTTATTGAGCTTAAAATGTAATTTTTTTTGAAGAAATAAGGATGGAATTAATTGATTTAAATAGTTTTTAAAATAGTAAAGAAATTTATTATTCTTATTTCGGAAGGATAGTCTTTTAAATTCCAAATTTTAAAATTTTACTAATAGTGAACAACTTTTATAATTTTATTTTTCTTTACCACAGCCTCATTTTTCAAGAATATAAAATAGTTTCCGCTTTCAAAATTAGATAGATTGATTTTGGTTAATTTATTAGTAATTATTTCTTTGTGTAACTCTTGACCAAACATATTTAATAAAACAAGCTTTCCATTAATGAATTCTAATGGGATATCAATATTTAATATTTCAGTCACTGGGTTTGGATAAATATTTATTTCATCTACTTTATTTTGGCTCACGATACCAGTTCCATTACAATATTGAGAATATGTAATTCTATTAGAAGATTGTAAAGAGTCGTTGAAAATTGTAAAAGAATTTTGGTCAGATTTTAAAGAAAAATTAAGCCAAATTTTTAAAAAATCATTGGTTACACTTTGCTGCTCACTTCTTAAAATATTAAGGTTTGGGTTGCAAGAAGATTCTCCAAAACTGCATAGTACATTTTCATTTGCGAAATAACAATGCCCTCCGCTTATAATATTAATTTGTGTTTTACAATTGGAGTTTAGACTATCAAATAGAATGTTTTGATGATTGACAGGAGGAGCAACGCAGTCATCCTCTCCAGAAAATATTAATGAAGGTATAGTAATGTTACTTGCAGCTAAAATTGCTGAAGGATTGGTTTCGGCTGCAGCAAAATTAACTAGAGTATTAATATTGGGATTGTTTTCAGCTGCAAGAAAACTAGCTCCTCCTCCCATAGAATGGCCCAAAATTCCAGTTTTTGGTAATACAGAATTATAAAAGATAGAGCTACTATTCTGAGACTCCATTTGCATTTTTGTGGCAATAAAACTTAAATCCTCTGCAAAAAATTGATGATTTGGGGCAAAGCCCATCTCTGTTGTTGGGAAACACAATATATATCCTTCCGGCACTAAAGAATTCCAAAAGTTGTCATAACTGTCCCAGCTCATTAAAAAACCATGTCCAAAAACTATTATTGGAAAGTTACCCATAGAAATAGGAACATTATCGCCATTGGTATCGGAAGGATAGTAAATCTCAGTGGTAATATTTCTATTTCTAGCATTGTCGTAAAAGTCTGTACTTATGTGACCAATATTGTAGGTTTGAGCAAATATATTGGAGGAACAGATTATTAATATAACAACTAAATAAATTTTAGCTAGGATAAATTTTTTCATTGCTTCCAAAATTTGTTTTAATTATTGTTAAGTTGATAATAAAGTAATACTAGTGATGTAAAATTGTAACCGAAAGGTAGGTGCTTAAAGTCTTAAAATTAAAGCTTGTTAATTGTTGGGTTGTTATTTGATTTTATTTCTTTTAAGCACTTTTTTATTTCAGTTAAAATTTTAGATTTTTTTCTCAAAGGCACTACAACGGTTAGGGTTTATTGTTTTCAATACAGTTTAGTTTTTGTTATTATGGAGCTTTTTACCAACAATAATATATCTCCAAGCAATTCTTCTACCAATACTATTTTGAATTAGCTTTTCTAATATTTCTTCTGTATACAATATGATATTTTGTAAAAATATTAACTGTGGAATAAAATTTATACCAACATATCCACCACTTAAAGGAAGGCTGTAAATTGTATTGAACGATTTGTGAATTATCTCAAGTTTTAATTCTTTCATCTTTTTAGTAGCTTCTTCATAAGTACATTCTTCATCTTTATGTTTAGATATTTTTCTTAATGATTTAATTAGAAGATTCACGTTAGGGTCAAAAAAAATGATTCTTCCATCATTTCTTAGAACACGATACATTTCTTTTTTTACTTTTTCGAAGTTTGCTTCGCCAACAAAATGATGTAAAGCATCTCTCAAAACTAAAGTGTCAAAAGAAGCATCCTCAAAAGGTAAATCTTCAGCATTCAATTTTTTGTAATTGATTAAGGGGTTTAATTTTTTTGCAATTTCTATAGATTCAGAGTCTAAATCAATAGCAATAACATTGTATCCTTTGTTTTGAAGAAAAGTTGATGTTGTACCATAGCCAGCTCCCATGTCTAAAATATCTTTTCCAATAACATATTTCTCAATCTGACAAATATGTTTTTGATCTACTTTCCCCCAAAACATTTTGAGTCTTCTATGTGGATCTTTTATTTTCATTTTTTTGTTTGTTTACATTTCTTTCATCGTTGCGGCTAAGCTACGTAATAACGGTTTGGCGGGCAAGGATTATGTTGCTTAGCTTTTGTTGTCAAATTGCTTTGCCACTGTAAATTACTGCAATTTTAAGAATTCCAAAAGTTGTCATAACTGTCCCAGCTCATTAAAAAACCATGTCCAAAAACTATTATTGGAAAGTTCCCTAAAGAAATGGGAACATTATCGCCATTGGTATCGGAAGGATAGTAAACCTCAGTGGCAATATTTCTATTTCTAGCATTGTCGTAAAAGTCTGTACTTATGTGACCAATATTGTAGGTTTGAGCAAATATATTGGTGGAACAGATTATTAATATAACAACTAAATAAACTTTAGCTAGGATAAATTTTTTCATTGCTTCCAAAATTTGTTTTAATTATTGTTAAGTTAATAATAAAGTAATACTAGTGATGTAAAATTGTACTTGAAAGGTAGGTGCTGAAAGTCTTAAAATCAAAGCTTGTTAATTGTTGGGTTGTTATTTGATTTTATTTCTTTTAAGCACTTTTTTTATTCCAGATTGTAATTTAGATGTGTTTTACTCAAATGTTCTACAACGTTTAGTATAAGAGCAGTGGCGGATTAAAATATATCTACTTTTAAGTTAGCAATATACTTAATTAAATACAAAAACGGTTTGAGTTAAGACCCATACCGCTATTGCTTTTATACAATGTTATCACCATTATTCGTTTCTTAACTCCTCCATTTCAGCAATCATATTTTCCAATTTTATAAAAATTCGCTTGTAGACCAAATTCACATCCCATTTATAAATTTTACCACCGTAAACAAAAATTAGAAGCGCAATTACAATGGCTGTAATCCATGCAAATGTTGGAATTCCATATATGAGATGAAATCCAGAATTCAAAATCGCAGAATTCGTTACGTCACCTGACTTCAATTCGTGTACTATAGGCATTAAAGCTGCTAAAAACACTAGAGGGTAAAAGAAGCGCATTACTTTTGAACTGTTTGAAATGGCTATTTTCAGCCAACTGTCGAATGATTTAAGATACTCATAACTACTCAAGCTAGCATCAATGTTTTTCATGGTTTTTGCTTGTATCATACTTTTCCAGCAAACTCCCATTAAGAGAAAAAATATGAATGCTCCAGCATAGGGAGTTCCAAGTGCAGCATACAATCCGAAATTTAAAATTGCAAAAATGATAATGACATAAATATTTATTTTCATCATGCGTTTCAACTTATCGGTAATAGTTTTCGATTTTTGATTGTACAAATTATTGAGTTTAGGCACTACTAAAGTGTCACTATCTAAAAACCCTTTGTTCCAAATTGTTTCAATTGATTTTTCCATCTAATATTTTTTTTAATCGTTCTTTTATTCTTTTAATTCTCACGCCAATGTTGTTAGCATTTGTCCCGGTGATATCTGCTATTTCCTGATATGATTTTTCTTCTAAATAGAGTAAAATCACTCCTCTGTCAATTTCGGATAATTGTCTAATAGCATCATACAATTGATTAAGAGATTCATCAGCAAAGACATGACTTTCTTCCGTGGCTTCTTCAGGTAAGGAATCAGAAGCGAAATACTGGTGATTTTTTTTCTTTTTCTTTAACAAAGTCAAGCATACATTCAATGATATCTTGTATACCCAAGTAGACCATTCACATTGCTTATGAAAATTGTCTTTGCTTCTCCAAATCTGTAAACACACCTCTTGGTAGTAATCTTCAAAATCTTCTTGAGAATTAGTATAAGCCCGACAAATTTTTATGACAATAGCTACATGGGGTAGAATAGATAATTTGTAAAAATCGTTACTCATGTGCAAGTAATTTGATAATTGCAATAGTTAACTATCATGCAATGTTTTCCTTATTTAAAAATTTATTTGCAAAACATCCTAGCAGAGAAATCTGTAAACCTGCACCAATGATTAATGCATTTATTACCATTTGATTTTTATCAGAATCTTTTAATAGCATACTGCAAATTAGAATAAGTGCTGCCCAAATAATTGCTCCAGATATTTGAAAAATTTCTATTTTGATTTTTTGTTTTCATAACCTTATTTTTATATGATTTACTTGGTTAGTGGTCAAAATCAAAAATTATTACACCCATCACCGTTTTTTTTGAAAAAATCCGACAATTATTTAATCATAGAAGGGTAAGTTTTCACTAGTTGGTGATAACGGTTAGTATATGAAAAGTAGGCGATTTTGAAGCACGAAACTTTCAATTAAGCACAAAGTTTGACACGAGCCAAAAGCCTTGATTTTATTACTGTTTCGCCTATTTTTTATATACATTGTTACCTGCTGGCTTTATTTTTTCGTTCGTCTTTCAGCGTTGGCAAAGACATACTCTTTTACAGTTTTGGTGATGCTTGGATGATGCGACTGTAAATGTGTATGGCTTTAAGCGTTGGCTATTTTTTTCCTCTGTTCAATCTTCGGTTAGATAGCTTTTTCCATATACTATCTGCCAATTCAATTTCTTCATTTGTCAAGCCGTAATTTTCTTTTAATATTTTTTCGTTCGTAATTTTCAATAATTCCGAAATGTCTTTCTTTTCACGAATCATTTTGTCAATAATCGGCAGTAATTCCGAATTCTTTTCATTGTAAGGCAATAGAATTCTTTCTACTTCATTCGGCATTAATTCCAAAACTCCTCCTCCGTGACTTCTTCCACAAATCTCAGCAAAGGCGAAAGAGAGCGAATTATAATAACTCGCTGTTAATGCTTTTATATTCGTTTTGTCTTTTACAGTTACTCTATGCATAGTATCTGTTGTAAAAGCTTTTGCTTCATTAATTATTAATTTTGGGTACTTATTATTTCTCCTAATAAATAAAGCGTCTGATATTCTCTGTGAAGGCACAATTTGCCATTCATCACGTATACTACATTTATAGCCTTCGTGAATTTTATTCTCCTCTCCTAGAGAAATATAATCTCTCGCTCCAATGGAACCATTTAATTTGCTCATTTTCGGAAATGATAGAAAGTGAGTTCTTGCTTCTGAATTTCGATTATTAATCCAATCTTTTTTTGTAAAAATAGCACTTGGAACTTGAACGCTTCTTCCAACTAAAGGTTTTGCATACTTTTCCAAATTATAAAGTTTTACAATCGAAAGAGGAACTGTGAAAAACGGATTTGAACCTGTAGTAATTCCTACTTCTACTTTTGCGTATTCACTAAGTCTAGGAATTATATTCTCGTTTTGAAGCTTTTCTAAAAAGTCAATTTCGTTTTGTTCAAGAAAATATAAAGTCCATTTGTTCGATTTGAAATCAATTTTCTTCTTAGGACTTTTTAATTTTGATACATCTAAGTTTTTAAGTTCTTCTGCATCTTTCAATTCTAAATGTTCAATCAAATGAGTTTTAGAACTATTCTTCTCGCACAACAGTAATACGACTTCTTGTTGAATATCTGGAAAAACCAACTTTTCAAAAGAAACAATGTTTATTTTATTATAAAATTGTGCCAAAAATTCACGTAAAGGTTGGGCATAAGAAACTTGTAAAATTTCTGCTGGTAAAACGAATCCAATTTTCCCTTCTTTTTTTAAGATTAGGGAAGAACCAACCACAAAGGAAACCCAAGCATTAGTTAGTTTAGAATACTTTAGTTTTGCTTTGTCAAAAATCTGAGAAGCAAATTCTTGTTGCTCTTTGTCAAAATATTGGTAACGAATATAAGGCGGATTTCCAATTACTAAATCAAACTTCTGTTTGGTGTTAATGCAGAAATCGTGAAAATCTGCATTTATAATATTGGCTTTTTCTAAACATAATTCTCTAGACTTTTCGGCTTCAGTTTCGTCAAATTCTATTGCAGTAACTGAATTATATTCATAATCTCCTTTTTGTATTTCGTGAAGAAAGACGCCATCTCCACAACTAGGCTCTAATATGTCTAATTGCTTATTACCATTAAATGCCCATTTTAAAATAAATGATGCAATCGGCTCAGGTGTATAGAATCCACCTCTTAATTTTTCTTTTGATGCTTCTTTAATTAATTGCATACATATCAGAAATTGTTGGGATTAAACTATCGCTTGCTCCTAGATTATATAATATTTTTAATGTGTCATTCATTTCTGCCTTTTTGTTAATGAATTGACGATTTAAAGGAACTAATTTTCGAGGATTTCCGATATTGTTATCAATTTTATCTTGAATTGTTATTAGTTCTTTTTGAAGAGTTACTATTTTATCGTGAATAGCCTTATCTGTTTTATTTTTAAAGTCAATAGTTCGAATAGGTATTTTTTTGAGGACTTTTGTTCCTCTAGCAATATATCCACCTCTGAAAACTTCTCCTCTTAAATGTATTAACCATTCTACATACCGAGAGTTTAGAACTGCTTGAATATAGTAAATAGAGTATTCTGATTTGTCAGAAAGATAAATACTGCAATAACCAGCTGTTCCACCTGCGGTATGAAGTGTTTTTGAGAAGTCTATTGGATACTTTTCTCCCGAAGACATAACTCCAATTATGATTTTCTCTTGGATTGCTCCTAGTTCTAGATATTGGCTTCTGCCTAAACGATACCATTCGTCAGCAGTTTTTGGAACTGGCTTTATATCTCTTTCTGTTAATCTTGTTTTATTAGCTAACAGATAATCATAACCAAAAGGAAATTCTTTCTTTAATTCGCTAATTGGAATAAAAACAGCTTTTCCTTTAATAATTTTATATGGAAATATGACTTTAGCGTTTGGAATTAATGTTCTATATGTATTTAGTTTTATTCCATTCTTTTTTCTTACTGTTTCATAATATGGTTTGGTTAAACCTTTTTCTATTTTGTAAGAAACATCCTTTTTTTCAAAGTAAATAAAATTATCATCTTCTTTCTGAGGTTTTAAAATCAAGACATCATTTGCACTTGTTTGAATACCATTATTTATATTTTCTTTTCCAATAACATCTTCTAAATTCTCACTCTGTTTAAGGATGAAATCATATGCTTCTTTTAGATAAGGTGGTATCAGAAACCATAGGTCAGATGAAAGTTTAGCTGTTTCAACTTCTTCTGATATTATGCTGTCATAATCTCTAATCTTCCATTCATTTAAATTTTTGATTTCAGTATTTGAAAATCTTGCGTTTTCATTTTTTGAAAGTATTAAGATACTTGTATATGTTGTTTTGTCAGCAAAAACCTGATTAGCTCCAAATGAAATAATTTTCTTAATTACTTTCTTACTTGAAAGGAATTCTCTTAATTTTTTTCCTGCACCAACTTTGGTGAATTTGCTTGGTATTATATACCCAAAATAGCCGTTTTCTTTTAATAAGTTAAATCCTCTTTCTATAAACAGAAAATACTTGTCATATTGTTTATAGGCTGTTTTATAGTGCTTTTCGTAAAGTGTTTTTTCGACTGGTAGAAGTTGTTGCATATGCTCGGTAGCCATATAAGGTGGATTACCAATGATTACATCAAATCTTGTTTTGCCGAAGTCAAAAGGATTTAAATTTGCATCTGAACTGATTGAACTATCTATTAAACTATTACCAAATTGTATATTATTATCTAAACTCGGTAATGCTGGTAATGTGATTGTCGCATTATCTTCATTTTCTAGAAACTTCAAAAGCAATCCAAATTTACAAGCTTGAACAGCATTGTAGTCTTTGTCAATTCCAAATATGCAACTTTCTAATATTGCTCTCTTTGTTAAATAGGGAAGCTTGAAAGTTTCAACCGAAGTCTGAATAAGTTTGGTTCTTTCGTTAGCTAAATAATAATCTATAAGGATATCTTGTAATAATTGATAGGTTTCAAGCAAAAAAGCACCTGAACCACAAGCAATATCTGCAAATGACGAATTGAAAATTTCTTCATCAGTTTTGTGTTTGCAATGCTCTACAACTGTCTGTTTAAGAATGTCTTGAATGATAAAAGTTGGTGTTGTAACAATATCTCTATCAATATTTTCAGGCTTCTTTTTAAGCAAAATTTTGCCTTTTTCGATGACTAATTGTTCTCCGAGAAATATTTCATAAATATTACCTAGAATGTCAGAAGCAAAAACTGAAAATGAATAAGTGCTTTCAGGGAAATATAAATCTTTGATTATTACCCAAAATGCCGAAGAGCTATCTGAAACTACTTTATCTGTTAAAGGTTGATTGAATAAACCTGCATTATATTTTCTATCGGCTTCTTTGAATTTTTTAATTAGCGAAGCGAAATCATTATGTTCAGCAAAATTTAGAAGTGTTTTGTAGGTTTCTAAATTTCGGTCTTCACAAACTCTTAAAAATATGATGCTGTTAATGTAAGATTGAACAATGTCATTCAATTCTTCGATACTTAGTTCAGGTTTGTGCGAGTAAATTTCTTTACCTAAAAGGATTCGCCATTCATTTATTTGAGCAAGGAATAAGTCATCTACACTTGAGAGTTTTAATTGTTCTTCAATTTCTTTCCAAGTTTCATCAAATTCTCCAGTATACACAGCTTGTTTACCTAGCTGTTTTTTTATGTCTTCAAAAGCTTCTTCGTATTCTGTATAGTGATAAAGATTGATTCGTGATTTCGTTACTGAATCATCTTTTGCAACTTTTTGTGAGCAATCGTAGATTGCCAAATATTCAAAATTCGATAAAACTGATATTTTAAGTTTTCCAGTAAAACCATATCTGCGAACCTGCTTTGCAGGTTCATTATCACTTTCAATTTTTACGTTTGGTTTTTTTGCTTCTAAAAAGAATTTTCGCTCGGAAAAAAGTCTAAAAGTGTAATCTGGTTTTTTAGTATTAGAACTAGCATCTGCTTTTAGTCCTTCTTCAACCAAGACTTCACGTTCGTTCGTTGGCCTGCCAGATATGTTTTTGATATCCCATTCGAGCATTTCAAATAAAGGGTCAAGAAAATCAGTCCTGAGCTGAGTTTCATTGTAATCTGCTTTTAGATATGCTTCTCTATTCGAGTGATATTTTTTAACAAGGTCTGTTATGTTCATATTTATTTCAAGTCCAATGACCCTTGTTTAAGATTCTTGTTTTTTAAATATTGAATTTTTTCTTCCGCAACTTTTAAAATTTCGTTGGTGTTTTCCTCTTCTATAATTTGATAAGCAACTTTATCGCTGAAAAGGATGAGTCCAAGAGTTTTTTCTTCAATTCCGAACAAGTCGGCAATTATTGGAATCATTTCTTTGTTAGCACTTCTTTCTCCACGTTCAATTTTCCCCAATGTTGATGGGTCAATATCCAATTTTGACGCAACTTTTCGAATCGGAAGGCTATGTTCTTCTCTCAGTTTCCGCAAGTACTCTCCAAATGATTGTTTCGTATTCATTTTGTTGTGTTTTTCCTGAAAATATATTCAGGACAATAATTGTCCAAATATAATCTTTTTTTTTGGATTCGAGTAAGAAGTACGGTGGGAAAGGGCAAGCTCTTTTTATTTTTTGAGGCACGAAAAAAAATGAAATGTGCTTGACTGTGCGGTTGGATTTTCAGCTTGCAGGTAACGAGGAAATAAACGTATTACGTTTATTTACCTTATGTAAATAGTTCAAATTTTACATTTTTTTCTGCCATTTCCACAAGCATTGGCCTTGGCTCAAATTTGTTACCATAAAGATTTTGATAGTGTTTCATTCTATCCAATATATTAGAAAGTCCCATTTGGTTCATATAGCTAAATGGTCCACCAGACCATGGCAAAAATCCTATTCCAAATACACCTCCAATATCGCCATCGGTTACATTTTCAATAATTCCTTCTTCCAAGGCCCAAACCGCTTCGTTTAAAAGAATTAAAATACACCTTTCAGTAATTTCTTTATCGCTAATTTTTTTAATATTTGGAGAATCAAAAAATTGGTAAACACCCTCATTAACCTTTCCCTTTTTTACTTTCCCTTTTTTCTTTACATAATGGTAAAAACCTTTTTTAGACTTTCTCCCCTCTAAACCTGCCTCTAACATTTTAGGCATAGAATGGTTAAGCTTAATTCCATCTCTATCTTTGATTAAATCCGTCATATTTCCACTCATTACATGAACACCAACATCAATTCCTACTTCATCTATAAGAGCTACTGGGCCAACAGGCATTCCCAAATTTTTAAGCGCTCTATCTATTTGTTCTATTCTTACTCCTTCTTCAATAAGTATTAGAGCTTCTAATAAATAAGGACAGAGAATTCTATTGACATAAAACCCTGGTGCATCATTTACTACAATACATGTTTTTCCCTGTCTTTTTCCTATTTCATAACAAGTAGCAATTGCTTGATTGGAAGTTTTGCTTGTTTTTATAATTTCTAATAGTGGCATTTTAGTAACAGGAGAGAAGTAGTGCATCCCCACCACATTTTCTGGTTTTTTGGCATCTTCAGACATCTCTGTTAGTGGTAAAGAAGAAGTGTTAGATGCAAAAATAAAATCTTCGTTACAAATTTCTTCCAGCTCTTTTATAAGCTTTTTCTTTACAGACATGTTCTCAACAATGGCTTCCACTACTACATCTACCTTGTCAAAACCTTTATAATCTAGTTGCCCTATGGCTCGCTGAGCAGTAGTCTTGGCCAAAACTTTACTCATTTGTCTTCTTTTTACTTTTCTAGAAAGGTTTTTCCAAATGTTTTTTCTAGACTGATGAATTATTTTATCATCCAAATCTTTTAAAATAACATCCATTCCAGAATTGATAGAAACTTCTGTTATTCCCTCTCCCATAAAACCAGCTCCAATAACCCCAATTTTATCTGTATTTTTCAACTCTACCTTATATGGATTTTTCTTTTTGTCAGTAGTAATAAAAAATAAATTTCTAAGTGCGAAAGAAACATCGGAAAGAATTAACTCCTCAAACTTAATTACCTCGGCTTCATATCCAGCTTTCATTCCTTTTTGCAAACCAATTTTAGCACATTCTATTATTTCTAGTGGTGCAGGATAATTTCCTTTGGTCAATTTCAATACCGTTTTTTTAGCTTGACTAAATACAATGGACCTTCCTATGGAAGTACCATCCAATAATTTAGTAACCAAACTCTTTTTTAATTTCTTTCTTTTAAAATTATTATCTGCTATATCTAGAACTATTTTTTTTGCTGCTTTGTGTAATTTACTGTGATGCACTACCTCGTCTACCAATCCTATTTTCTTAGCTTTAAAAGGAAATATATTTTTTCCAGTTAGCATCATATCTAAAGATGCTTGTAACCCAACCAGTCTTGGCAATCTTTGTGTGCCACCCCCACCAGGAAGTAATCCTAATTTTACTTCGGGAAGTGCTAATTTTGTTTTAGAATCGTTGGTACAAACTCTAGCATTACAAGCAAGAGAAAGTTCTACCCCTAAACCATAACAAGTACCGTGGATTGCAGAAACAATGGGCTTTTTAGAATCTTCAATTTTTTGCAATAATTCGTGCCCTTTTCTACTAAAAGGTTGAAAATCTCCAACTTTATTCCCTTTGAAAGACTTAATATCGGCCCCAGCTATAAAGTCTTTTTTGCCACTTATTAAAACCGCCCCAATAACATCTTTATTATTAGCGACTTCTTCAAATACGTTTTCAAAATCTCCAATTAAACTTGGAGATACAATATTCATTTTGTCTTTTTGAGAGTCTATCCAAATAGTAGCTATTCCTTTCTCAATTTCTAACCTAAAAAGATCTGTTTTCATCCTTCTTCGTATTTTTTAATAACCATAGCATGTCCATGTGCACCAGCTGCACATGCAGACAACATAGCATATTTACCATTTTCTTCAATTAATCTGTTTGCAGCAGTGGTTAAAAGTCTTGCGCCTGTTGCGCCAAAAGGATGACCAATAGAAAGCGATCCACCCCAATTATTCACTTTATCCATCTCGATTTTTCCAACTGCTTTTTCTCTATTTAGTCTAGTTTTACAAAACTCTTCGTCGTTCAAACATTTTAAGTTGGTAAGCACTTGTCCAGCAAAAGCTTCGTGAATTTCAAATACGTCTATATCCTTTAAGTTCATTTTTGTTTTTTGGAGTACTTTACTCATAGCAAAAGCAGGACCTAACAATAATTCATCTTCTAACCTTTGACCAGTAAAACAATAATCAATAATTTCTGCTTTTGGTTTTAAATTTAGCTCCTTTGCTTTAGATTCTGTCATAAGCAAGCATACTGCACCACCATCGCTTAAAAAGGAAGAATTGGCAGCAGTTAATGTGCCGTGTTTTTTATCGAATGCTGGTCTGAGCTTTGCCAGTTTTTCAGGTTTTGACCCACTTCTTATTCCATTGTCTTTTTGAATCATTTTAAATTTTGGATCTACCTGTACCGCAACTACTTCCTTTGTATGATGGCCATCTTGCCATGCTTTCTCTGCATTATCGTGAGATCTAATGGCAAATAAATCTTGTTCTTCTCTTGTAATTTGATGTTTGGCCACCATAATATCGCAGTCTTCTCCCATTGTTTTCTCAGTAGTATATTCTGAAATAGAAGGAACTTCTGGTAAGAAATCCTTTAATTTAAAACCTAGTGCATATTTGAACATATCAGATGTGGATCTTATTTTAGTTCCCTTCATCAATTTGTTTCTCATATGCTTTTTATAGCCAATTGGTGTTTCGGAAGCGCTATCTGCTCCTCCAGCTATAACTACGGAAGATTGTCCAGTTGCAATCTCTCCAATTGCTGTAGCAATTGCTCTGTTGGCAGAAATACAGGCTTGACTTACCGTATGACAAGGCGTAGAGTAGGGTATACCAGCAGTTAGGGCAGCTTCTCTTGCTAAATTGCTTGTTTTAAGAGTAGAAATAACACAACCCATAACCACACTATCTACTTCCTTTGGATTAATTCCTGTTTTATTAATTAGACCTTTAATAGATAACTGACCTAATTCATAAGTCATAGTATTTAAAAAATCGGTTTCAGATCTTAAAAACGGAGTTCTACATCCATCTACGAGTACAATTTTTTCTTTCATGAGATACTTTATTTTAGAAATTTATAAAAATTCTATGCATGCATTTAATAAAATAAACTTTTTTAAGATTATTTAACCAATTCTTTTTAAAAAAACATCTTTGACATCATAATATACAATGCAATGTGAAATAAATTACTATTTTGTGTCCGATGAATAAATACGAAAAAATTGCCAAAGGAATTGTTGTAAATAGAATTCGATCTTCTTGGATTGAGATTTTCAAGTTTTACAACGAACAAACCTCCAAAGAAATAGGGACTCTTTCAACAGCTTTTGTACTTATGACCATTAATGAAAAATTTGGCACTCAAGTGACTAAAATTGCACCAAGAATGGGGATGGAGCCCAATAGTTTATCTAGGTTGCTAAAATCTTTGGAAGAAAAAGAATTGGTATTCAAAAGAAAGGACACCAAAGACAAAAGAAAAGTATACATATGTCTAACCGAAAATGGACTAAAGCTGAGAAACATAGCTGCGGAGAGATTATTCTCCTTAGAAAGAAGCATTAAAAATAAAATATCAACAACCGATCTTTCTGCTTTTTATAAGGTTACCGATGCTATTTCTGATGTAATAGAAATAGAAAAAGCAAAACTAGATTTATAAAGAATATTCTTTACTGGCGATTAAATATTTTGCAATTTCTCTTCTTAGTACCATTGGGTTTACTTTTTCTTTAATTGCCAACGATTTAATCACTCTTTTTAAGGAAGAATGTGCTTTAGGAAGACTATCAAGAATTGAAGTTGCACGCTGTATTATCTTTGAATTAGCTTCATAAAACTGTAAATCGCAAATATTTTGCTTCATTTTAAATGCAGCATCTTTACTTTCTTTAGTTTTTAATTTCTCAACTCTTAAATAAGTAGATTCAAGGACATAGATTTCTGCTAATATATCTGCTAAATCCATAATTATTTCTTGCTCGTGTTCCAATGCTCTTCCGTAAGCATCCGTTGCATATTTGGTAAGAGTAAAAAATAAATATTTAAAATTTTCTAAATATTGAGAACTTGATTTTTCCTGAACTCCTAACACACTTTTAAAAATCTGAAATGGAATTTTCTGGGTAAATGATTTTAAATCAATTTCTTTGGTATGAAAACCTCTTTTCATTAATTCACCAAAAGAAAGCATTCTATTGATTTCATTGGTTCCCTCATAAATTCTAGTTATTCTGGCATCTCTATAGCCCATCTCTACCTTAGTCTCTACACTGTAACCCATTCCTCCATGAATTTGAAGAGATTCATCTACACAATAATCCAATACTTCAGATGCGTATACTTTCATTAAAGAACATTCTATGGCATACTCTCTAAGACCTTTTAATTTAATTTCATTTTCAGGAATCTTATTTTCTTTTAATTCTTTTTCCTTTAAATCTATGTTTCTACCAGTTCTGTAAACAGCCGATTCTGCAGAAAATATTTTCCTAGCCATTTCGCCAATTTTGTACTGCATGGCGGTAAATTCACCAATACTTTTTCCAAATTGTTCTCTTTCTATTGAATATTGAATAGCTTTTGACAAAGCAAACTTTGAACCGCCTATTGTAGCCGCTGAAAGCTTAATTCTACCAGAGTTAAGTATGTTAAGTGCAATTTTAAACCCATCGTTTCTTTTGCCTAAAAGATTTTCCATTGGCACAGGACAGTTCTCAAAATAAACTTGTCTAGTAGAGGATCCTTTTATGCCTAATTTTTTTTCTTCTTCACCCAAAGTAATCCCACCAAAAGATTTTTCAATAATAAAAGCAGAAAGTTTTTCATCGTCTTCAATTTTGGCAAAAACAATAAAAATTTCTGCAAAACCAGAATTGGTGATCCACATTTTTTGCCCATTAATCAAATAACAATTATTCTTAGAATCTATAGTAGCTTTTGTTTTTCCAGAATTTGCATCTGAACCAGCAGAAGGCTCTGTAAGTGCATAAGCAGTTTTAATTTCTGCTGTCGCGATTCTGGGTAAATATTTTTCTTTCTGTTGTTCATTTCCGTAATAGACGATGGGCAACGATCCAATGGAAACATGGGTGCCTATTGTAGTAGCAAAAGAAAAACCATAGGCAAATGCTTCCATATAGAGTAAACCAGCGTTGAAACTTAAATCAGACCCACCATATTTTTCTTCAATAGCAATTCCACAAAGACCTAATTCAGCTGCTTTGTCCAACATTTCAACAATTTGAGGAAGATCTTTAGATGCTTCTGGTTCGCTTTCTAATACATGAAGTTCCTTATCGAGAAAATCATGAATCATTTGTTTTAACATTTTTTCTTCTTCATTCCATTCTTCAGGAACAAAAACTGCTGAGGATTCAGTTTTTTTGGTTATAAAATCTCCACCTTTGATGCTCATTGTTTTTTTAACTATAATTTTACAATGTAATATACAAAAACATTAAATGCGCGCATTGAATGTTTTGAAAATTTAACATTTTGCTTTTCTACATGGAAAACTTTAATCAATGCAAAGAAATATTTTTAGATTCACTTAAGGAGAATTTACCTTCTAGAGAAATAGAAAATATATTTTTTGAGTTGCTTTTTTTTAAAATGAACTGGGAAAGAGTAGACTATTTATTAAATAAAAATCAAAAGCTTAGCCCAAAGGAAGTTTCTTTTTTTAAGAATTGTTTAGAAAAAATAAACAAAAATATACCTGTTCAATATATAACTGGACAATCAAATTTTTGCAATTTATTAATTAAAGTTAATCCTAATGTATTGATTCCCAGACCAGAAACCGAGGAGCTTGTTCATTTAATTTTAAATAACCATAACCAAGATTCTTTAAAAGAAATATTAGATATTGGAACTGGCTCGGGATGTATAATTATAGCTTTAAAAAAAACACTTCCTAATACCAACTGTACTGCGATAGATATTTCAAAAGAAGCTATTAGAACTGCTAAAGCCAATGCTGTGCTAAACAAAGTAGAAGTAGATTTTATAACTAAAGATATATTGGATTATAAAAATGAAGAAAAATCTTGGGATATGATAGTAAGTAATCCTCCATACATCCCTATTTCAAATAAAAAACATATGCACCCCAATGTTGTTCAAAACGAGCCAACACAAGCACTTTTTGTAGAAAATGAAGAACCACTCAAATACTATCAAATAATTTCAGATTTCGCAAACAATCATTTGAAAAAAAATGGTAAAATTTACTTTGAAATTCATGAGGATTTTGCCAACGATGTTGTAAATTTATTATCTACTAAAAAACATTTCAAAACCACTGTTCATAAAGACTTTCAAGGCAAAAAAAGATTTGTTGTAGCAACTAAAAATGAGTAAAAAAGATATTGATAGAATTGTAGAGTTAAGAGAATTAATCCACTCTTACAATACACAGTACTATATTCATAGTATTTCTTTAGTCTCTGATTATGAATTTGATCAGCTTTTAAAAGAGCTGGAGGAATTGGAAATTAAATATCCAGAACTATACGATGCCAATTCACCAACTAAAAGAGTAGGTGGTGACATTACTAAGTCATTTGAAACAGTTCTACATAAGTACCCAATGCTTTCACTTTCCAATAGTTATTCCAAAGATGATATTGCTGATTTTGACCAAAGAGTTAAAAAGATAATTGATGTTCCACTAACTTATATTTGCGAACTAAAGTACGATGGAGTTGCAATAAGTATAATATATAAAAATGGCAATCTTGTAAAAGCTATTACAAGAGGAGATGGAACTCAAGGCGAAGATGTAACCAACAATGTAAGAACCATTTCTTCTATTCCACTAGTCCTTAATGGAGATTATCCAGAAAACTTAGAAGTAAGAGGAGAAATAATGTATTCTAAATCAGTGTTTAAGGAGCTAAATCAAAATAGAGAAAAACAAGGACTTGCTCTTTTTTCAAATCCTAGAAATTCGGCTTCAGGCACACTTAAACTGCAAGATTCTTCCATTGTTGCAAAAAGAAAATTAGATTGTTTTATCTATGCTGTATACTTAGACAACCATAAGATAAACAGTCTCTTTCTGCAATATAATTATTTAGCTCAGTTTGGCTTTAAAATACCGTCTGTTGAAGACAAGTATGTAGAGCAAGTAAACGATGTTAGTGGAATAATGAATTTTATTAATTACTGGGAAGAAAGAAAAGAAGATCTTCCCTTTGAAATTGACGGAATTGTTATAAAAGTTAATGAAATAGATATTCAAAAAGAAATTGGAAATACTTCCAAATCTCCAAGATGGGCAATTGCCTACAAATACAAAGCAGTCCAGGTTTCTACAGTTTTAGAAGATATAGTCTACCAAGTAGGTAGAACAGGAGCAATTACGCCAGTTGCTAATTTAAAGGCTGTGGAAATTAGTGGAACTATTGTCAAAAGAGCAAGCGTCCATAATGCAGATCAAATAGAAAAGCTAGACCTAAGAATTAACGATATTGTATTTGTAGAAAAAGGAGGAGAAATAATTCCTAAAATCACAGGAGTTGATCATTCGAAAAGAAATACCAATAGTAGTAAATTTGTATTTTCTTCGAAATGTCCAGAATGTTCATCTGAACTTGTCAGAGATGAAGGAGAAGCCCATCACTATTGTTTGAATTCCAATCTTTGTCCTCCACAAATTAAAGGAAAGATAATTCACTTCATAGGAAGGAAACAGTTGAATATAGATGGAATTGGACAAGAAACCATAGAGCAATTGTATAATGAAAAGCTAATTGAAAATGTTGCAGATCTTTTTGCTCTTAAAAAACAAGACTTGCTCCCTTTGGAAAGAATGGCTGAAAAATCTGCTGAAAATATTATTAACGGAATTCAACAAAGTAAGTCTGCACCTTTTCATAAAGTACTTTTTGGTCTTGGAATAAGATATGTTGGAGAAACGGTTGCTAAGAAATTAACCTCTTATTTTAAGGATATCAACCAATTGCGTTCTTCAAATTTTGAAGAACTATGTAGTATAGAAGAAGTTGGGGACAAAATAGCAGAATCTATTGTGCAATATTTTTCTGTCGATTATAACAATAAAATAATTGATTTACTTCTTGAAAATGGACTCAATATGACTTCTGATATTTCTGAAAATATTTTAAAATCTACCATTTTAGAAAATAAGAAAATTGTTATTTCAGGTACTTTTAAAAATATCTCTAGAGATGAATTGAAAAAAGCTATAGAAATCAACGGAGGAAAAAATTCTAGCTCTGTAAGTAAAAGTACAGATATATTAATAGCTGGAGAAAATATGGGGCCATCCAAACTTGAAAAAGCTGAAAAGTTTAAGGTCTCTATTATGAATGAAAATGAGTTTCTTAAATTAATTAGCGAAGAAAATTCAAATGAAGATTCAAAACAATACCAACAAGGAGAGCTTTTTTAAAGGCTTTTTGTAAGTTTATGGTTGATGAAGTTTACATTTTTAAAAATCAAATTTCTTTTAGGAGAAAAGTTTCTGCAAAGATTACTTAAAAAAGAAAATTTTAGACAGGTAAGCTCTTGTAATATTCAGGACGCTCAATCAATGGGCATGATTTGCGTAATTAAAAACGAGTCTGACTACCAATCCGTTGTCAAAATAATAAAAATGATAAAGGATGAATTTAAAATTCCTAATATTAAAATTCTTGCTTATTACCCATTAAAAGACGAACCTCAATTTTTAAAAAGTAGGTTGGGACTAGATTTTTTTACAATTTATGACCTTAATTACCACGCTTTTCCTAAAAAGAATGTAGTTAAAAATTTTATTTCAGAAAGATTTGATATTCTTCTAGACCTAACAGAAATCAAGAATATTCCACTTAGATTTATATTACATATGTCCAATTCTCCATTTAAAGTTGGTAGTTTTTCAGAGGAAAAGAAACCTTTTTACGATTTAATGATTGAAACAGATCCAAAGGATTACCTTCAATATGTAAAGCACGTAATCAATTATTTGAAAATTTTCAATAAAAAGTAATTATAGTGTCCAAATCTTCGGTATTTCTAATTGGAATGATGGGTGCAGGAAAATCTACAGTGGGTAGACATCTTGCTAAAGCACTTAATTACAAATTTTTTGATACAGACCAGTTAATAGAAAAGCAAGAAAACAGAACTATTGAAGCTATTTTTAAGGAAAGTGGAGAAAGTTATTTTCGAAATATCGAAAGGGATATAATTAATCAATTTAAAAATAAAAAATGTGTTTATTCTAGCGGAGGTGGTCTTTCTATTTACAATAAAAACATTCATAAATTGAAAGATATTGGTCAAGTGATTTATTTAAAAACATCCATAGGTGAGTTGTTAAATAATAGAATTAATAATAATTTTTCAAGACCAATGTTTCAAGATGCTATTTCTTTTGAAAATTTACTCAAACAACGAGAACCAATTTATTGTGAAGCTGATTTTGTTGTAACCACAGACTCTAAAACTCCTGAGGAAATTGCTAGTGAAATAAGTTTGCTTATTGCGTAATTCCCTCTAGTTTGAATAGAAATGCATAGTCTAAAGCTATTTCCTTTAGATACTCAAATCTTCCGCTAGAGCCACCATGTCCTGCCTTCATATTAGTTTTTAAAATAAGAAGGTTATCATCGGTTTTTAATTCCCTTAATTTTGCTACCCATTTTGCAGGCTCCCAATACTGTACTTGAGAATCGTGTAACCCTGTTGTAACTAATAGATTGGGATAATTCATTTTCTGAATATTATCATAAGGTGAATAACTCAACATATAATTATAATATTCTAGTTCGTTTGGATTTCCCCATTCGTCATACTCTCCAGTAGTTAAAGGAATAGACTCGTCTAACATAGTTGTTACCACGTCTACAAATGGAACATGTGCAATTGCCCCATTAAATAAAGTTGGTGCCATATTGATAACCGCTCCCATCAATAATCCTCCAGCACTTCCACCTGCTGCATACAAGTTTTTAGAACTACAAAAACTATTTTCTATCAAATGCTTTCCACAATCAATAAAGTCATAAAAAGTATTTTTCTTTTTTAATAGCTTTCCATTTTCGTACCACTTTCTTCCCATGTCTTCTCCACCTCTAATATGTGCAATAACAAAAATAAATCCTCGATTAAGTAAGGTTAATCTATTGGTGCTGAATGTAGGATCTATACTATATCCATAGGATCCGTAAGCATATAAAAGTGTCGGGTTTTGACCATCTTTCTCTATTCCTTTTTTATAAACCATGGACATTGGAATCTCAGTTCCATCTCTTCCCTCTGCCCAAACTCTTTCAGAAGCATATTCATTTTTATCATATCCTCCTACGACCTCTTTTTCTTTTAATATTTCACTTTTTTTAGTTTCCATATTGTATTCAAACATAGTTCCAGGATTTACCATGGAATTGTAAGAATATCTTAAAACAGAAGTATTCATTACTAAATTTGAATTTGTTCCAACAACATAAGTAGGTTCGTTAAATGGAATATAGTGCATAGAATCGTTTTTAAAATTCAATACACATAATTGTAGTAGACCTTGTTTTCTTTCTGATACAACTAAGAATTGCTCAAACACATCCAATCCTTCAATTAAAACATCTTCTCTGCCAGAAATAAATTCTTTCCAATTTTCTTTTCCAGTACTATCTTTGCTGCATGTCTCTACACTAAAATTATGGTGATTTTTATTTGTTAGTATATAAAATTTATCTTGATGATGGTAAATATTATACTCTAATCCTCTTTCTCTTTTTTGAAAAATTTCAGGTTTTTTTAGCGGATCATTTGCAGGTATAAGCCTATATTCATCACTCAATGTACTAGAAGAATTTATAACGATATATTCCATAGATTTAGACTTGTAAGCATAACAAGAAAATGTTTCGTCTTCTTCTTCAAATATTAGAATGTCTTCTGATTGATTAGTTCCTAATTTATGGGCATATATTTGAAACGATCTAAGTGTAGTAGGGTCTTTTTTACCGTAGAAAATGGTTTGATTATCATTGGCAAATACAATAGAACCAGTAGTGTTTTCTAACGTTTCAGGATATAATTTATCCGAATTTAAATCCTTAATTTTTATTTGGTAAATTCTTCTCGAAAGTGTGTCTAAACTATAAGCCATTATATTATTGTTATTGGAAACATCATAATCTCCAATATTGAAAAATTCATAGTCTTCTGACATTTTCTGGCCATTCAAAATAATTTCTTCTGTTTCAGAATTTTCTTTTCTTCTTAAATATAGCGGATGCTCGTAACCTTTTTCATATCTGCTCCAGTAGTAATAACCGTTGAATAAATAAGGAACACTTTGGTCTTCTTCTTTAATTCTTGATTTTAATTCGTTAAAAAGAGTCTTTTGAAAATCTTCAGTATTCTTCATCTGAGAATTTGTATAATCATTCTCTTGGTTTAAATAATCTATTACATCTGGATTCTCTCGATTGTTTAGCCAATAATAATCGTCTGTTCTTTCTTGGTTATGAATGGACATAACTTTAGGCTCTTTCTTGCAAATAGGTGAGTTGTTTTTCATTTTCATTTTTGATTCACAGTTGGCAAAAGTAATTAAAACAATGAAGTAGTATATTCTCATAAATAATTAGTATAAAGTAATTGAAATAATAGCTAAACCAAGTAGTAGTTTATAAATACTATTAATTTTTTCGTATTGGCTTTTAATTTTAGCAAAATGAAGTAGATAAATACTTACAGAGATAATGAAAAAAGCAACAATGAAATAGTAGGATAAAGGTTTGTAAATGATAATTGGAAGAAGAGTTAATATAGCAACCATAGAACTAATCATTAGAAAAAATATGATGTATTTACAATTTTTAATTCCAAAATAAATAGGAATACTTTTTTCTCCAACAATTAAATCGCCCTTTAAAGAAATCATTTTTTTTACGATTTCTCTCGTTAAATCAATGGTGAAAATATAAGTACTAAAAATTGCAAGTGTAAGATCAAATTTATGATTTAGAATACCTAGTCCTAAAAACAAACTTATAAGCAATAAGGAGGCGCTTATTTCACCAAGTAAGACTTTTTTTCTCAGTTTATGAGAGTATATCCATAATACAGAAATTAATATAGCCGAGAAGAGTAAAATCTTATTAGAAATTAAATATGCAATTAATAGACCAAAAACATTACATAACATGTAAATATTGAGGCAGCTTCTTTTACTAACCAGTCTGTCAAAGTAAGTTTTTTCCGGTTGGTTAATCATATCTTTTTCAAAATCGTAAAAGGCATTGATTAAATAACCACCAATGACAATTAAGTCAATTGAAAGCACATATAAATGCAGATTTATTCCACTGTATGAAAATAAGAAACGAATAGAATTTTCAAATATGAATATTTGAATTGCGTATAAGCTTATAGTAATCAGAAATATATTGTACCATCTTGCAATGGAGAAAATTGCCAATATTTTAACGAAAGTTGAGTTGGAGTTTTTAACGGTTTTATTACTAGAATCTGTGGATAACATCAAGTTGGTAGCTACTAAGTTTAGCTTGTGCCTCTTGAAAGTCCTTAGTGAACCCTAAAATGTATCCACCACCTCCAGAGCCACAAAGTTTTAGATAATAAGAATTAGTATCGATTCCTTCTTTCCATAAATCTCTATACAGTTTAGGAATCATAGGTTGAAAATTTTCGTATAAAACCTTAGAAAGAGATTTTACATTTTTAAGCAGTGATTTTCCTTCATTTTTCAAGAAAGCATCAATACTGGCGTCGTTGTATTTTTTAAATTTGTTTTTAAGCATTTTTCTAAAACCTTCTTCTTTACATCTTTCTAAAAAATGCTGTACTAGTGGCTGTGTATTTCCAACTTCTCCAGTATTTAATAAAAACACAGCACCCTTTCCGTTATTTGAATCGGGAATTCCAACTGTTCCTAAATCTGTTTTTGATTTGATTAAGATAGGAAGATTCAAATAACAAATTAGAGGATCTAACCCAGAGCTAGTGCCGTGGTAAAAGCTTTCTAGTTTGCTAAATATGGATTTTAGTTTTATTATGGATTCATTATGGATATCTTTAGCTGAATCTATTTTATTTTTATTACAATATCTATCATAAGTAGCAGCAACAATAGCTCCAGAGCTTCCTATACCAAATCCCTGAGGAATAGAAGAATCGAAATAAATATTGTTTTTTAAGTCCTTTTCAAATGCTTTAAGATCCAAAGAACAAGGCAGAGAGTTAGAAGCTTTAAGCTCTACTAAATTTTGATAAAAGCTATATAGTTGTCGATTAGATTTTCTAGATTTAGGATTGCTTTCTTTAGAAATTAAAAACTTTCCATTGTAATCAGAATAGGGGATAGATAGACCCATTGAATCTTCTATTATTCCATACTCTCCAAATAGGAGAATTTTCCCGTAGTACAAAGAATCTTTAAGCATAGCTTGCGCTTATTATATTTGCCCCACTACCAACTTCATCGCGAATATACTGCTGATTTTGACAAAAAACAATTAATTCATTATCTATAAAATCAAGAACTTGTTGTTTATAAGCCAATGGATAAAGCAGATGAACATTAGCTCCAGCATCTAAAGTGAAACTTAATGGGATTTTAGAGTCACTTCTGAAAGACCATATTTTTTCAATAACCGAAAGTGTTCCTTGCTTCATTAGTATGAAATATGGGTTTGAAGTCATCATCATTGCATGAAGAGTGAGGGCTTCGCTTTCAGAAATAGAAATAAACTTGTCTAAATCTCCATTATTTAGAACATTGATCATACTTTCTAGATTACTATTAGCCTGTGAAAATCTTTGCTTTGAAAAAGGATGGTTGTGCATTAATTCATGACCTACAGTAGAGCTCACTTTTTTAGTTCCCTTATCAATTAATAAAATGGTATCCTGGTAATTTTTAAAATTTTCATGTAAATCGTGGTAAGCAATAGCATATTGATCACTAGTCGATGGAATATTTTTGTGTTGACCCCAAATAGCAGCCGGGCCATACAACGATCTACTCGCACTTCCAGAACCTAACCTACTTAAGAAAGATGCTTTTAAATATTTATTTTCATTAGAAATTCCAGTTATTTTTTGCTCCAATTCTACTATAGCGAGAGCAAGAGCGCTAAAGCCAGATGCAGAAGAAGCAATTCCACTACTATGAGGAAAGGTATTTTCAGTATCTATCTCTATTTGGTATAAAAATAGGTAGGGACACCACTCTTTAATTCTTTCTAAAAAAGATTCTATTTTAGGGACAAAAGAAGGTTTTTCTATTCCCTTAACAGTGAAATTAAAGGTGAAATTTTTAGATTTTATAAAAGAAATAGTGGTTTTAGTAAAACAGTTGGCTAATGTAAAACTAATGGAAGGGTTGGTTGGGATTTGAATTGGTTTCTTCCCCCAGTATTTTACAAGAGCAATATTGGATGGACTTTTTGCAGCAATTTCACCTGATTCCGGGAGTGAATGCATGGGCTGGTATAAAAATTGATCTAACATCAAGAAACAGTTTTAAATGTGGATTCTTTAATTATTTCAGAAAAAGATAATATAGTATCAAATCCTTTGTCCAAAAAGTAATTCTTATTTTTCCTTGTAGCAAGTACAAAGTCTCCACCCCAGGCTCCTAATGATTTGACAGATCCTTCATAGTCTGAAAAATATTTACTTTTTACAGTTTCACTTTGAATATATTGACCAGTAATTGCTTCATGTTCATCTAACAAATGCTCAAATTCTTCAATAGTTTTGGAATAAATGATTTCTTTTGTAATACTTGATATTCTGCTAATCAAATCAGGGTCTTTTTTTAATTCTTTAAATCTTTTTACTTCTAAATTGCTTTTTTGTTTCTTTTTTAAGAATATAAATAGTATTTCATCTTTAAAAACAGGAGACCAGTCCATCTTTTTCACTTGGGGAATATTTTCTATAACTTGGTAAGTTAAAGCACTATTACTTCCAGCACAAGCAATATCATATCCACTGCCGTTGGTAGTAGAAAAATGTAAGTCATATGGATTAATTTCATACAAGTTAGCCAAGTTGTTTAAAAGAGTAGAGCTTGACCCCAGTCCCCAATTGTTTGGAAACTCTAATTTGCATTCTATTTTCCCCTGTAAACTTTTATTTGTAAGTGAGTTTTTATTGCAGAATTCTAGGATTTTTTTAACCCATTTGACGGTATTATAATTGCTAGTTTTCAATACTTTAAATGTTTTAGCTTCAAAATAAGCCGTAAACCAAATTGTATCGTTCATATCTTTACTAATCCATTCTAAAGTTCCATTAGAGTCTTCTGTAAAGTTTAAATACTGTCCAAACTTGCAAGGGAGAGCGAGGGATAAAGCACCATCAAGAACAAGATATTCTCCTGATATTAAAAGTTTGCCGTTGGAGTGGAAAGATTTCAATGCAAAATAATTTTTAGTTGGAGATATTTCTTAATTCTTTAAAATAGTTGACCACAGCACTATGTTCTACCACCTTGTCTTTGAAATATTCTTTGGTTTTTTCTACTTCATTTTTGTCTGCACCGAGTTGATTCAAAATATTTAATAAATGCATTTTCATATGTCCTTTTTGAATTCCTGTAGTTACCAATGATCTAATTGCACCAAAATTTTGAGCAAGTCCAACAGCTGCAATAATTTCCATCAAATTTTTTGAATTGGGATTTCCTAATAATTTGTAAGAAAATCGGACCATTGGATGAAGTGTGGTTAATCCTCCTACAGTACCAACAGAAATAGGAAGATCTATCCAAAAGCGAAATCTTCCGTCTTTAATTTCAACATTACTTAAGCTTCTGTACTGTCCAGACTTAGAGGCATAAGTATGACCACAAGCTTCAACAGCTCTGAAATCGTTGCCAGTTGCTATAACCACAGCATCAATACCATTAAATATTCCCTTGTTATGGGTAGTTGCTCTGTATGGTTCAATATTGGCAACATGAATAGCTTGTTCAAATTTCTTAGCAAATTCTTCATTATTTATTTTGGGATCATTTGATAATTCCTCAATACCACAATTAACTTCACATCTTACAATGCATTCAGGAGTGTAATTACTTAGAATACACATTATGATAACTATTTTCTTATCATTTTCAATTAAATTACTGCTCTCAATTTCTCTTTTTAGAATCTTTGAGAATTTTTCTAGTAAACTATTAATAAAGTTAGCACCCATTGCATCACAAGTTTCAAATTTTGCTTGCAATTGATAATAATTTGGTTCTAAATCCGCTCTGTTAATCAACTCAATCTCTAAAATTCCACCACCTCTTTCGTTCATGTTTTTAGTAATCTGCTTGGTCTCATCAAAGAACTTTTGTTTAATTGAGTCGATAAAGTTTTTTAAAACTTCGTATTCTCCATACCATGCGAAATGAACATGACCTATTTTGGTGGTAGAAATTACCGTAGATTTAAAACCTCCTCTTTCCATCCAAAAAGATGCATTTTTTGAAGCTGCTGCAACCACAGAACTTTCTTCAATTGCCATAGGAACACAATAAACTTTATTATTGATTAAAAAGTTAGGTGCGATTCCAAAGGGAATATAAAAGTTGGTAATAGTGTTTTCAATAAATTCGTCATGAATTTTTTGAACTTTTGGATCTTCATGCCAATAACTTTTAAGAAGATTTACATATTCTTTATCATCATTTAAGTATTCCTTGGTTATCCATTCAATTTTTGCTTCTTTAGATAATTTCGAAAATCCTTTGATGATTTTATTATTCTGCATGCTTTAATTGTTTTCCAAGTGCAAATTAAAGATTTATTAATCATATTGTTTAATAAAGACAGATATAAATTAAACAAATGAAAAAAATTAGGATTTGATTTTGAATTACAGCCAAATTATGATGGTATTTCAATTAAATTATTGTTTTTTTAAATAAAATAAATTTAAATGGAATCTAAAACTAATCAAAGTGCCTTATTCACATTAACTACAGTCTTTTTCTTTTGGGGTTTTATTGCAGCTGGTAACTCAGTTTTTCTTGGATTCTGCAAGGAATACTTTAGTTTGGATCAATTTCAAAGTCAATTGATTGAATTTGCATTTTATGGTGCCTATTTTATAGGAGCTTTGTTGCTCTTTATGTTTTCAAGTATTGCCAGAACAGACATCATGAACAAGTGGGGGCTAAGAAATGGAATTGTATATGGATTGATTTTGTCTGCTTTTGGAGCGGGAGCAATGATTATGGCAGTAACAGGCGCCGAATCGGGAGATTCATCTGCTTTTGGTTTTGTTTTGGGATCCTTATTTATTGTGGGTCTGGGCTTTTCTTTACAGCAAACAGCGGCAAATCCATTTGCACTCCTTCTTGGAGAGCCTGAAACGGGTTCACATCGATTAAATCTTGCGGGTGGCGTAAACTCTTTAGGAACAACCATCGGCCCCATTATTGTTACGTTAATCTTATTTGGAACTGCTGCAAAAGCAGATATTAGTCTAAAAGATGAAATCGAAGCGGGGAATTTAACCTTGGCTAAAGTCCAATATCTCTATATGGCCGTTGGTGGATTGTTCCTAGCAGCGGCAGCTTTGTTTTTTTTCTCTAAAAAACTACCAGACGGTAAAGCGGATTCAGAATTTCATGGTGCAAAGAAAGCCATGACATCCTTGGCGATTTTAACGATTTTAGTTGCTATTTGTTTTACTCCAATTTTTTCAAGTTATAACCACAAGGATCAAAAGAAGATTGAGAAATTAGAAAAAGAAAAAGAAGCAGTTGAGGAAAAGTTATTAGAGCAATATAAAAACACGAATCAAGCGAGTTTCCCAAATATAAAAGAAGAAAAATTAACCGTAGAGCAAAGAAAAGTTAAGCAAAAAGAATTAAATGAGTTCTTCCCAAAAGAATCCAAAAAGATTTCTTCTATTGATGATATAATTTTTGGAAGGAAGTTGAAAAATGGAGATCGAGACGGAGGACTTAAAGCGCCTTTGGAGCATAAAAGAATGCTATGGCTTATACTGGCCATGTTTTCGGTAGTCTTGACTTTATTCTTTTCTAATTTATTAGCAAAGAGATCGTCAACTGGTTGGGGAGCTATGCAATACCCTCAGTTAGTCTTAGGAATGTTGGCGATTTTCACTTACGTAGGGGTTGAGGTTTCTATACAAAGTAATTTAGGCGCGCTTTTAAAATTATCCGATTTTGGAAGTATGACAGATGGCCAAATAGCACCTTATATATCAATGTATTGGGGTGGCTTAATGATTGGAAGATGGACTGGAGCTATAGCGGTATTTAACCCTTCAAGTCGAATGAAGAAAATACTAATGGTACTTGTTCCTTACATTGCATTTGGGGTTGTTCTTAGCCTTAATTTTATTTCTGGATTTGAAGTCAAGCACCTTTTTGTTTTTGCAATTTGTGTTGCTGTTCAAATTATTGGCTTCTTTATAGGAAAAGACAGGCCGTCACCTACTTTAAAAATATTTGGAATATTGGGTGTTATAGCTATGACTATTGGGTTAATGTCTACTGGCGGAGTCGCTATTTTTGCTTTTTTGAGTGGAGGACTATTTTGTTCTATTATGTGGCCCTCTATATTTGCTTTAAGCTTAAATGGTTTGGGGAAATTCACTTCTCAAGGGTCTGCCTTTTTAGTTATGATGATTCTAGGTGGTGCTATCATTCCACCTTTGCAAGGTAAGTTAGGAGACATTATAGGTATGCACGCTTCTTATGTTGTTTGCGCATTGTGTTTTGCTTATTTGGCTTTCTTCGCATGGTTAGTTAACAAGAAACTATCTTTAAATGATTAGGATACTTTTTTTATTCATTTTTTAAACTTTATTAAATAGGATAATAAATGAAAAATCTTCAATTATTAGTTTTCAGTTTTATTCTTATTGGTTGTAGTGACAAGCCTTTAGAGAATGCCAAATACGTTAACCCATTTATAGGAACTGGTGCTCATGGCCATACTTTTCCAGGTGCAACATCTCCTTTTGGAATGGTTCAATTAAGTCCAGACACCAGAATTGAAGGTTGGGACGGTTGTTCAGGATACCATTATTCAGATTCTGTAATTTTTGGATTTAGTCATACCCATTTAAGTGGAACAGGAATTGGAGACTATTGTGATTTGTTACTGATGCCTACAATGGGTGAAAAGTGCTTTAACAACGGCTATAAAAATAGTAATGAGAAAAATTATTCATCTGAATTTTCTAAAGAAAAAGAAACTGCGTCTTCAGGATATTACCAAGTTCACTTAAATAAATACGGGATTGATTGTAAATTAACAACTACAAAAAGAGTTGGGATTCACAAATATTCATTTTCCGATACTACAAAAAACCCAGCTATTGTTTTGGATTTGGAACATAGAGATATTTTATTGGATTGGGATATTGAAGTTCTTAATTCTAGTGAAATATCTGGAAAAAGAACTTCAAAATCCTGGGCAGACGAGCAACATTTTTATTTCCACATGGAGTTCTCAGAGAAATTTGATACTACCTATAATAAAGAGAACCCAACAAAATTATTTTTGAGCTTTAATGATTCACCTAACAATCAAATTATGGTTAAAGTAGGAGTATCTGTAGTAAGTTCCCAAAATGCAAAAGAAAATCTATTGTCTGAAGCAAATCATTGGGATTTTGACAAATATTTATCAAGTTCTAAAAACCAGTGGAATAAAGCACTTTCAAAAATTGACATATCTTCTAATAACGATTCTTTAAAAGAAATATTTTATACTGCTCTTTACCATACAATGATTGCTCCCAATCTTGTAAGCGATGTTAATGGAGATTATAGAGCAACAGATATGCAAGTCCATAACGATAGTCTTGCAAACTACACAGTATTTTCTTTGTGGGATACATTTAGATCTACTCATCCGCTTTATAATCTTATTGAAAGAAAAAAAACTGCATTATTTCTCAATACATTTTTAAATCAATACCAGTTTGGTGGACAATTACCAATCTGGGAATTATGTGCCAATTATACTGGATGTATGATAGGTTATCATGTTGTTTCTGTCATTTTAGATGCTTATGTAAAATCTATAGATTTTGAAAATTATCCAAAACTATATTTAGCCATGAAAGAAATATCCAATAGAGAAAAATTGGGAATACCTGAATATAAAAACAAAGGGTATATTTCTTCATTCCAAGAGCCGGAATCAGTTTCTAAAACTTTAGAATACGCTTACAACGATTGGTGTATCTATAAAATGGCGCAAATCTTCAACGATACATCTACCATTGATTCTTATGTTAAAAGAGCGCAATCTTACAAAAATATTTTCAATTTAAATTCGGGATTGATGCAGCCAAAAACAAATGGAAATTGGAAATCTGGATTTATTGCTTCTGAAGTAAACTATAATTATACCGAAGCCAATTCCTGGCAGTATAGTTTTTTTGTTCCTCACGACGTAGAAGGATTAATTAATATTCACCAGGGAAAAGAACGTTTTGAAAATAAACTAGATGAATTATTTACGGTCAATTCTACTTTAGCAGGCAGGCAACAAGCCGATATTACAGGGTTAATTGGGCAGTATGCTCACGGAAACGAACCAAGTCACCACATGGCTTATCTATATAATATGATTGGAAATTCGTCCAAATCACAGAAGATGGTCAACAAAATTTTGAACGAAATGTATTCTGCTCAACCAAGTGGAATTGTTGGAAACGAAGATTGTGGACAAATGTCTGCATGGTATGTACTGAGTTCCATTGGAATATTTGATCTAAATCCTGGAGATCCATATTATATAATAAATACGCCGTTATTTGATGAAGTAACTATTAACCTAGAAAATGGAAATAAGTTTAAAATCATCTGTAATGGCGAGGGAAATTCATCTGATATTTATATAAAATCTGTACTTCTAAATGGTGAGAACTTGGAACGGAATTATCTTCATATTGATGAGATTTTAAATGGAGGTGTTCTTAAGATAGAAAAGTCTAGTATTCCAAACGATGAATGGAGTTCTGAGAGTTTTTACAAAACTTCAATTGACACTGCAAATAATATTTTAACAATTCCAAGAATTATTTCTCCTTCTTATACTTTTAAAGACTCTATTGAAATCAAAATTGAGAAAAAAAATGTAGAAGATATTTTTTATAAGAAATCCAATCAAACCAATTATACTTTATATACTTCTCCTTTTTATTTATACAATACAGATACTATTTATTGTTATTCAAGTTTTAGAAACAAGAAAAGTAAAATAGAGTCTGCTTATTTTCTAAAATTTAATAAAAAAAGATCTATAAGTCTTGAAACAAGTTTCAGTAACCAGTACGATGCTGGTGGTAAAGATGCTTTGGTGGATGGTCTAAGAGGCCCAAATAATTATCTTACTGGAAGATGGCAAGGGTTTTATGGAGAGGATTTTGAATCTATAGTAGACTTAGGTTCTAAAGAGCCAGTTACTTATTTAAACATTGGAGCTATTCAAGATGTTCGCTCATGGATTTGGCTCCCTAAAAAAGTAGAGTTTCTTGCCTCTAACGATGGTAAAATATTTAAACCTATTGGGAATTTAATGCACTCTGTTTCTGATAATTCCTCTGAATCTATTATAAAGCAGTTTGAATTAAAATTAAAAACACCCGTAGAGGCTAGATATATAAAAGTTAGAGCAGAAAACTATGGAAAATGTCCTGAATGGCATCTTGGAAGTGGTGGAACTAGTTGGTTGTTTTTTGACGAAATAACTATTTTATAATGCTAGTTTTTCTAAGATAGAACTTATTTTATTTTTATCAATTTTCTTGTTTTTATCAATACTAAAATGAATGCCACCTAATCCAATATCTAAAAACTTTGTACAGTTTTTTTCAGAAATACCTCCTCCTGCTAATATTTTTATCTTTTTATTTTTTATTGAGGTTAGTCTTCTTAAATTACTAAGACCTAATTCTGCATTTTTTTCTCCGCCTGAAGTAAGGACCCAGTCAAATCCTATTTCAGATAATTCTATCAAACTTTTTTCAATATTCTGACATTGGTCAAATGCTTTATGAAAAGTGCATTTGAGATTTAAATCTTTTGCAATCTTTATTAATTCCTCATTTTTTTTAAAATCAATTTTGTGTTCATTTAAAACTCCAAAAACTACTCCGTGAGCTCCATTTTTATTTGCTATTTCAATAGATTTTTTCATTTTTTTGATTTCTATTTGATTGTATTGAAAACCATTGTTATGTGGCCTAATCATTACATATCTTAACCCATTATATAAACCATGGGCAATAGACTGAAGTTCTTGAGATGGAGTAAGGCCTTCTAAATGCAAATCTTTACAAATTTCAACCCTGTCTAGACTAAATTTTTGAGCGGCCTTTAAGCCATCAATTGTAGATATACAAGCTTCTAAAATCATTCTACAATAATTTCATCAATAAACAGCCAACTTTCAGCACCAGCAGCTTCGTGCCAAGAAGGAAGTTTTCCATAGTTTTTGGCAAATATTTTTAAGTATTTAGCATCTGTTTCTAAACTATCAAAGGATATACTACTTATAAATTTGCCTCTTTTTCTTATTTCACCAATAGAGTCTACAGATTTAATAATTTCCCAATTTAGAGAGTCCTTAGAACTCATTATAGAAATGTAGCTAGGAACAACAATCCAAGAGTTAATATATTGGTAAAAATTCATAGAGACTTTATTAATGCTGGTAAGTGAGTCCAGAGAAAGAATCACATCTAGGTTTTTTCCTGAAAACCCTTGCCATTGACCATCTTTAAAGTCTAAACTCCCCAATCTTCCATTAATAAGAGAAGATAATCCTTCTGCTTGATAGCTTAAACTATACATATATTGGTAATCTATATTTGAATTTAATCCTAAATGGACAGCAAATTTTTCTACTTTTTGATCTCCATACTCTTTACCATTTTTGTATGCCTGAAGGGTTAATTCACCAGACTTAGCTATTTCTATTTCCCCATTTTTCTTAATTGGTTTGGTTTCTTCATTATTCCATTGATAGGTGAACTCTAAATTTTTAATTTTTGAATTTACAACAGCTTTAATTTTTCTATTATTTATTTTTGAAGACAACTTAACTGGGCTGGATTCAATTCCATAATCCACATCAAGCCGACTTAAAACAGGGTAGTGATCTTCAACTCTATTTTGAAAATTCTCAAATTTATCTTTTCTATACGTCCACAAAATCTCACTCATTGCTAATAATCTAGGAAAGGTTTTTCTATCTAACTCTTTTTCACTAGGTATTCTTTCAGACCATAGATTGCATTCTCCTCCAATAATTAGTTCACTTTCCAAAGAGTCTAATTCAGATGGAATAGGGTTGAAAGTATAAACTTTTTCTAAGTCAATACTATTAATATCATAGTCAAAATAGCAATGAGAGGTTGGAGACATAATGGTTTTCTTCCCTTCTTTTACTGCTTGGATACCGCCAGAAAATCCTCTCCAGGATTGGATAGTTACATCACTATTAATTTTACTTTCAATTATTTCGTCCCAACCAATAATACTTTTATTCTTTTTTTCTAAATCTTTGGCAATTCTTTCTATAAAATAACTTTGTAGCTCGTGTTCATCTTTAAGATTTTCTTGGGCCATTCTTTTCTGACATTTTTCACAATTTTCCCATCTAAATTTTGGAGCTTCATCTCCTCCTATATGAATTCTGTTACTAGGAAATAGCTCAGTTATTTCTTGAAAAATATCTTCGAGAAATATAAAAACTGAATCGTTGCCAGCACAATAAATATCTTTAAAAACTCCCCAAGAATTAGCCACTTGGATTTGTTTAGATTCACAAGACAAGAATGGATAGGAAGCTATTGCAGCTTGAGAATGTCCAGGAAGTTCTATTTCTGGAATTACTTCTATATATCTTTCTTTGGCGTATTTTACAATTTCTCTAATTTCTTTTTTGGTGTAAAATCCGCCATATTTTCCAGTTGAATCTTCTCTCCAAGATCCAACAGTATTTAATTTTGGATATTTATCAATTTCTATTCTCCAACCTTGGTCTTCTGTTAAGTGCCAATGTAGAACATTCATTTTATAGATAGCTAATAAGTCTATGTATTTTTTTATTGTTTTAAGCGGGAAGAAATGCCTACAACAGTCCATAAGAAATCCTCTGTGCTCAAACGAGTTTTGGTCTTTTATTTCTAGACAGGGCAGTCTAATAGAATTTGAAATACTATCGTAATTCAAGACAATTAACTGAAACAGAGTCTGTAAACCATAAAAAACTCCTTTTTTCCCACCTTTAACTACTATAAATTCTTGTCCAATTGACAATTCATAAAAGGAAGCATCTTCATCAATAGTTTCATCAATTTTAATTTCAAAATTCTTAGAACTTGTTGATTTTGAGAAAATTGTCTTTTTAGGGAAGTAGTTCTTAAGTTGCTTTTTAAACAATTCAAATTCTCTAATCTTAAAATCATCTTTAGTGTTTAAAAACTTTGCTTCAAAGAATTCCTCTTTCTTCTCCAGAAGAGTAGGCATCGGAATAACAGATGTTTTGGGATTAAATGAATTTTTATTAGAGGATGGTTGGCAACCTAGTAAAAATAAAATAGAAGCAATTAAATACCATTTATTCTTCCCATTCAAGATCGTATTTGCTGTCAATAAGTTTAGATTCTTGCGCATCTTGATAGGCATAATTAAAACCTGAATATAAGCTATATGATCCAATTTCTCCCTTTTTATTCATTGCAATAAATCCAACTTGTAAGTCTTTTAAATCTTTATTTGATTTTTTGATTCTTTCAATAGCAATTCTGCAAGCTTCTTGCGGACTTGATCCATTTCTCATTAATTCTACAATAGCATGACTTCCACAAATTTTAATTATTGCTTCTCCGAGCCCAGTTGCACATGCTGCACCTACTTCATTATCAGAATAAACACCAGCGCCAATAATTGGGGAATCACCAACTCTCCCTGCTAATTTATACGACCATCCACTAGTAGTACATCCAGTAGATAAATTTCCTTTTCCATCCAAAGCTATCATAGCGATAGTATCGTGATTTTCATGATTAATTGCAGGAAGAACATTTTTATTTTCTTGCTTCCATTCTTCCCACTTTAGTTTAGAGCTTTCTGTAAGTAATTCTTTGTGTTTAAATTTTTTCTGTATTGCAAAATCATAGGCACCTTTACCACTAAGCATAACATGCGGAGTGTCTTCCATTACTTTTCTAGCTACTGAAATTGGATTTTCGATATTTTTTAAGTAACTAACAGATCCACAATTAAATTCATGGTCCATGATACAAGCATCTAATGTTACCTCTCCATTGGCATCTGGCAATCCTCCAATTCCAACACTCGTATTTTCTAAATCTGATTCTGTAATATTTAGCCCTTTTTCAATCGCATCTAGTGCCAATCCATTGTTTTCCAATATTCTAAAAGCAACTTTATTTGCTTCAATTCCAGAATTCCATGTTGAAATG
>Ga0209223_10000294_pt1 | contig 57447 bp, 37 predicted proteins | sample COG_06_FD_184750 | JGI IMG/M metagenome (GOLD analysis project Ga0209223, IMG submission 184750) | Pelagic Microbial community sample from North Sea - COGITO 998_met_06 (SPAdes) (version 2) | ecosystem: Environmental > Aquatic > Marine > Neritic zone/Coastal water | place: Helgoland, sampling... | reverse complement strand
TCGTCGCACCTGTAGCGCCCAACGTACCCGCTACTGCTGTGTTACCTGTCGCCGCATCAACCGTGAATTTGTTCGTCGCGACATCGAAGTTGCCGTCCACGCCCGTGGCGCCTGTGACATCCAACGTACCGTTCAGATCCGTATTGCCAGCAACTACCAAGCTGTCTGTTACGTGAACCGTGGACGCAAACGAAGCATCCATCTGTACGTAGAGGCTATCATTGATTCGAGTAAATCCTGCTACCCTCAGCGTGCTGTCGAGCGCTGCAGCTCCCGCTACAACGAGTGAGTCTCCCAAAATTAACTTTTTCGCAATCTCCGCGTCCTTCAAAAGTTTGAGGCTGTCTGCGGTAAGCAATCCTGTGGAGGTCAAGCTATCGATTCCGTAAACACTGAAACCGCTGTAATTGACATTCATCCCCGGATTGTTTGCGTTTGTTAGGACGTCATTCCATTCGAGAAGTTCTCCATTCTCATTTGGGTCCATGGCACTCATCGTTCGGTTAATCAAGCTCTGCAACGAGTCGTGATCGAGGTACATGTGAATTTGGTTGCCATTGATATCTGCGCGAACAACTCGTGCAGTCGCTTGTTGGGCTGTGGCAGTTGTAGATCCGCAAATCAGAGCGAGGAAAAGGGCACAACTGGCGCCAAGAAATGAGAAAATTTTCTTCATCAGTGATAGTTTGAGAGCATAAATATAATGATTTAACTAACAAATAACTATTTCTATCGAATTAAATTCAACTCTAGTTTTCAACATCTTGCCAAATATCCCCCCGGAATGCTTCATAATGGCAGGGTGAAATTCGCGTTAGCCCTCCTAAAAAATCTAAAAAAATGAAGCGTCAAATCACTGACAAACAAATCGTTCAGACGCCCCTTCTTTGACTTTTATAACCCATTCACCTCGCGGCAAATGCAGACCAACAAATGGACCTTGTCCAGAGCGAAAGAGCGCACCTGACGCAGTATAAATCGACCATGAATCCTTTCTGCCTATTCCAGAACTCGAAATATCTCCTTTGGAAGGGTTCGGGTACACATGGAGCTCCTTACATCCCAATCTCGAATCGTTCACTCCGGTTTCATCTTGACATGCCAAACCACATGATTCCATTGAATCGAATGAGTAAACGCTGAAGTCCTGACCATTGACTTCCCATCCACATCCCGAAAGATATTGGCACGTTCCATTGATCAACGCCACACCCATCGCCATATCGCAGGTACCAAAATCAACTTCGCCCAGGTCGATGCAATCACCCTTTGTTCCAGTGCACTCACCTTCTACAAAGGAGGTTACACCACCGAAAAAAGTAGCAACACAATCGTTGGAATAAGTAACACCATCGCAACCGCACACGGGTTCCCAGAGCGTGGGACAAAGCAGATCGAGATCGATCAGCGTGCTGTCAACACATGCTTGTGCTGGGGATTCAGTACAGATGAATAAAAGAAATGGAGTTAAAAAGACGAGAATGAAGATTCGCATGATGCACGGAATTAAGTTGGATTTTCAAGATTCAAAGAAGCCTTGTGAATGAGCACGGCTCCAACAGCACCTCCGATGGGCCCAAAAACTAAGCCCAGTGGAAACGCCAAGAAAGGAATGGTCATGAACAAATAAAGCGGAAACCCAAGTCCCATTGGAGCGCTACCGAGAGAGCGAGAGGACCGGAGCCCCTCCCGACTTCCCAAGCCGTATCGTTCCCAAATGCAATCGAACATGGCTGCACCGTAGAACCACGAGCCCAAAGCCACGAACAACAGTGATGATAAGACCGCTACCAACGGTGCAAGGGGAGGAATAAAGAGTGCGACTAGAAAGCTACCAATGCCGAGAATCCCGGTCAAGGACAATTCGACCAAAAACAGTAGCATGGCAGATTTGACACCGCGAATCGTACCCTTCAAGAATAATTTCCAGCTCCACGAAGATTCAGAATCGTCATCTTTTACCGCCGCCGCACGCTCGGACAACATTGCAATCAATGGACCCAAAACAGCCAAAACAAAAAACTTGGTGACTTTCATGTTCAGAAGCAACGCCAAAGCAGCGAAAAGAATCTGCAACACCGGCCCCAACCCTCTGGTTATTATATGCTTTAGGAGCCCTGTGCTCCTCGACCAAAAAGAACCGTCAGCGGTCACGGCTGAAGACTGCCAAATCTCAAGAAATGAAGATTCGAGGATGGCTTCACGCAACAGACCTAAAGAATACCACCAAGCGCAAGCCATGCCGCCCCACGCAACCACAGCTGCAATGGCAAAGAATAAGATCCACGACTTCATGCCATGCTGTTGCATAAATCGGAAACTCATCCAAAATGCTCGCCAGCCCTCCATAAAAGTTGGTTTACCCCGCATGATGTCAAAGCTACGTTGTTGGCATCAAATTACTCAGGCTGCTCCAATCGAGCCTACAATGAAGAAATTGCATCATGCGAATTCATTTCATTGCCATCGGAGGAAGCGCGATGCACAATCTTGCATTGGCGCTTGCCGATGCTGGTCATCAAGTCAGTGGTTCAGACGATCAAATTTTGGAGCCTTCAAAAAGCCGATTGCAGGAGGCCGGATTGCTTCCCAAAAAAGAAGGCTGGGACCCCGAGACCATCACCCCTCAATTGGATTGTGTGATTTTGGGCATGCATGCTCGTCCTAATAATCCGGAATTGGCACGAGCCCAAGAACTAGGATTGACCATCCAGTCTTACCCTGAATTTCTTTTCAATTCAACAAAAAACGATCACCGCATTGTCATCGGAGGTTCACACGGAAAAACAACCATCACTTCCATGCTCTTGCATGCTTTTAAATGGAACAATAAACCGGTGAATTTCATGGTCGGTGCTCAACTCGACGGCTTTGACCGCATGGTTCAATTGGATCCTAAAGTGCAAACCGCTGTCTTTGAAGGCGACGAGTACCTTAGCTCTCCCATTGATCGGCGCCCTAAATTTTTCTGGTACCAAGCAAATTGCACCTTGCTCTCCGGAATTGCTTGGGACCACATCAATGTTTTCCCAACGGAAGAAAATTACATTGAACAATTCGACATCTACTTGAAAACCTTGGCTCCGAATGCAACCCTAGTATGGTGCGAAGAAGATGAACACCTGGCGAAAGTCGTCCGACGAACCCATCGGAAGGACCTGAACCTCATCTCGTATCGCACGCCTGAAGCTACCCTTGAAGCGGACGGGAGCAGCCGAGTAAACTGGAGCGATGGCAACCGGTCACAAACACCACTCATTGGCACCCACAACTTGCAAAACCTCGCCGGGGCCCGAGCCTTGGCCGAAAGCGTTGGGATTGCGGCATCCGATTTCGATGAGGCCATGATGAGCTTTACGGGAGCCGCGAGGCGACTGGAATTATTGAAAGAAACCGAAAACTTCACCGCTTTTCGCGATTTTGCGCATGCACCGTCAAAACTCCGAGCCACCACCAACGGTGTCAAAGATGCCTTTCCAAAACGTCACTTGACGGCTGTTTTTGAATTGCATACTTTTTCTAGCCTGAACAAGGAGTTCCTGCCAACGTATCGAGATGCACTGGCTCGAGCAGACACGCAAGTGGTTTATTATGACCCGGAAGTGCTCGAGCATAAAAACATGCCGGAATTAAGCGCTTCCTTTATCGCAGAGTGCTTCGGTCAGTCGGAGCAGCTTGTAATCATTGACTCCAAAAAGGAATTGCAGGATTTTCTCAACGACCAATATGCAGAAAACCGTGTCTTGCTCTTAATGAGCTCTGGGTGGTTCAGCAAAGTGACTCCGGACTGGCTCGATTGAAAGCACCACTGCAAAGAGCAACCGCAAATGAAGCCGTCAACCCAACCCCACGTCCAGTGACATCATGACCAGAAAACCACCGATGAATCCCAACGTTGCGAAGTCGGTATACTTGTCCCGCTGGGTTTCTGGAATCACCTCCTCTACCACCACGTAAATCATCGCACCGGCGGCAAATGCCAGAGCATACGGAAGAATCACCTGCATCTGCATCACGGCGATGGCACCAATGGCCGCAGCTATGGGTTCTACGACTGCTGACAATTGACCGAACCAAACGGATCGCAATGGACTAACTCCCTGACGACGCAACGGCATACTCACTGCGAGCCCTTCAGGAAAATTTTGAATCCCGATACCAATGGCCAAAGCCACGGCCGCTCCGACCGAAGCCCCATCCAATCCTAGCGCCGCCGCACCAAAAAGGACACCCACTGCTAATCCCTCTGGAATGTTGTGCAGGGTAATGGCCAGCACGAGGAGTGTTGATCGGTGCCAATCCGTTCTTGGCCCCTCGGCCTCGTCTTGCCGAAAGTTGATGTGCAAATGCGGCGTGAACTTGTCCAAACCAAAGATAAACAGCGCCCCCAACCCAAAGCCAATCGAAGCGGGAATGACTTTGGCGAATCCCTCGCCCCCGGACATTTCAATTGCAGGAGAAAGCAACGACCAAAAACTTGCCGCCACCATTACACCTCCGGTGAACCCCAACATACTATCAAACCATTTCCGATGCATGTCTTTGAAGAACAAGACCAGCGATGCTCCAGCAGCCGTCATGAACCAAGTGAAAAATGTCGCCAAAAGCGCCGCTTCGAGCGCGCCAAGTTCAGACATAAATGCTACAAGCTCGTTCATGATTCTTGGTTTTCATTACCTCGGTTGGTCGGGATGGCTTCCACCAACAATTGACCCGCTACTTCCCTCGAGACTCGGATCGGAATTCCTTGATCGTCCTTCCACTCCCAACTTCCATCAAATGGAAAAAAATCCATGACTTCAAAATGCTTTCCCAATTGGATTTTAAGGGCGTCCAAGTGACGTAAAAAATCCGAGGCACTATTGGATACACCGCGAACGGTAAACTTTTGTTTCCGTGTTAATGCATCGGCTGAAAACACCCGCTCATTGCCCTTCCAATCACCATTGGAATCAGGAATGGGATCCCCATGCGGATCGGTGGAAGGACAGCCCAGAAAAGCATCCAAGCGGTTGGTGAAGTTGGCATCGCCAATGTGCTCAAGTTCTTCTGCCCATTGGTGCACCGCATCCCACTTGAATTGCAGCTTTTCAACCAAAAACACTTCCCACAACCGATGCTTTCGAATGGTGGAAGTGGCAATCTGCCTTCCTTTCGCTGTCAATTTCGCACCTTGATACGCCGTGTAATCGATCCAGTCCAGTTCGGTCAATTTGTGGAGCATTCCTGTAACTGCTGCTGGTGTCGCGGCGAGCTTTTCCGCAATGGCTTGGTTGGAGGCAATGCCGTGCTCGTGTTGCAATTTGAATATTGCTTTGAGGTAATTTTCTTGGCTAATGGAACCGGACCTTTTCATTAGGACAAAAATAAATATTTAAGCTCACCTAAACAACTGCACTCCTCGAATTGAAGTGAAGCGCTGTTGGCTGGCCATTGTTGATGTATTTTGCCCCATCAATCACACACAAACATCCCATGCGTTTTAAGCCATCTACGAAATCAATCATTGGGCTGATTGGCTTTGCCAGCCTTGGCTATGCAATCTGGCGGTTCAATGAGCTGGTCGGTTATCTGCTTATTTCTGTGGCATTGAGTTTCGTAGGAAGACCATTGGTGCTGCTCCTCCAACGAATCAAGGTGCGCGGCAAACAATTCCCATCTTCCTTCGGTGCAGCCATTGCCCTCGCCTTCATGGTCGGTCTCTCCATCGGTTTAACGCAATTATTTGCACCCCTTTTCGCGGAACAAGCCCAGGCCGTGCAAGGAATGAATGAGCTCGGAATGGAACGGGTAGCGGATGAAACGCTATCCTGGATTGACCACAATCTGAATTGGCTAAACTTGAGTGGAAACGACCAGCCCAACAGCCTTTTCTTATTAGAACAAATTCAGGGCTTTGTGCAGCTCGAGGGGATTGGCAGCTTTTTTGGAGCCTTGCTGCAAAGCGTGGGGGACGGCTTCGTAGCCGTCTTTTCCATTTTGTTCATGACCTTTTTCTTTCTCAAGGATGGCGCTCTCTTTCGAAACATGATTGAGGCCGTGACCCCGGACGAACTCCTGCCCAAAATCAATTCCATCATGGACCGAACAAGTGCATTGCTGACGCGTTACTTTGGAGGCCTTGTGGTTCAAGTCGCCATCATCACCACCATTGTTTCGTTGGGCCTGAGCATCATCGGTGCACCGAATGCTTTTCTGATTGGATTTATGGCAGGAATCTTCAATCTCGTCCCGTACATCGGCCCTATGGCAGGAACGTGCCTTGGCTTGCTTCTGATTGCCACCTCATCCCTGTCCATCCCTTCGGAAATGACGGGAATATTTCTAGGAAGCTTAGGGGTATTCGCAGTCGCACAATTGGTGGATAATTTCTTTACCCAGCCTGTCATTTTTGCCAACCGTGTGCATGCACATCCACTCGAAATCTTCATCGTGATCAGCATTGCTGGAAACCTAGCCGGCGCGGCGGGCATGGTTTTGGCCATTCCAGCCTACACCTTGTTTCGAATCGTTGGCCAAGAATTGTTCAGTGGTTTCAAGGTCATTGATGAATTGACCAAAAACCTCGAAGGATAGAAAAGAAAGAAACCGCTGAAATCCTTTTGAGAACGTGCCCATCGTGGCACTTGCTTAAAGTTCTTGAAAAGATGTTCACAACGGGTCATCCCAGTGAGGTTTGGCGCTAACTTTGAATCCCGTATCCATTATTTAGTTACGGGCATGTCTCCTACTCCTTCCGATTCCCCAGCAAACTCTGCAAACTCTGCCCATTCTGAGACAATCAGAAACAGCCGTTACATTTTTGTCACGGGAGGGGTGAGTTCGAGCTTAGGGAAAGGCATTGTCAGTGCTTCGCTTGCGAAACTGCTTCAAGCGCGCGGTTATTCGGTGACCATTCAGAAACTAGACCCCTACATCAATGTAGACCCTGGAACGCTGAATCCGTACGAGCATGGCGAGTGTTTTGTCACCGTCGATGGAGCAGAAACCGATCTCGACTTGGGACACTATGAGCGCTTCTTGAACGTGCGCACTTCTCAAGCCAATAATATCACCACGGGCCGCATCTACCAATCTGTCATCGATAAGGAAAGACGTGGTGAATACCTCGGACGGACAGTGCAAATCATTCCGCACATTACCGATGAAATCAAACGGAGTGTTCAGATTTTGGGCGCAGAGTCCAACTATGATTTTGTTATCACTGAAATTGGCGGCACGGTAGGTGACATCGAGTCCCTTCCTTACATTGAGGCGGTCCGGCAAATGAAATGGGAATGTCCCGAAGAGACATTGGTAGTGCATTTGACGCTCATCCCATACCTCGCTGCGGCAGGTGAGCTCAAAACCAAGCCGACCCAGCACTCGGTCAAACAATTGCTCGAATTTGGGGTGCAGCCCGACATTCTGGTCTGCCGAACCGAGCATTCTTTGACGGAATCCATCCGCAGCAAGGTGGCACGATTCTGCAATGTCGCATTCAACGCGGTGATCGAGAGCATTGATGCAGAAACCATTTATGATGTACCGCTGTTGATGCAATCCGAAAAGTTTGATGAAGTCGTGCTTCAGAAACTAGGCATTTCTTTCGAGGATACCCAACCTGATTTGACGACGTGGAAGCAATTTCTCCATCACCATAAGAACCCAAAATCCACCGTTAAAATCGGGCTGGTCGGCAAATATGTTGAATTGAAAGACAGCTACAAATCCATCGCTGAATCGCTTATCCACGCCGGGGCCAAGCTCGAAGCCAAAGTTGAAATTGAATGGATTCACAGCGAATCGGTAATGGCCAAAAACGCACATAAAACCTTGGGAGAATTGGACGGAATTCTAGTGGCTCCTGGCTTTGGTTCCCGGGGCATTGATGGGAAGATTGAGACCATCACCCATGCACGTGAACAAAACATACCATTCTTTGGAATCTGCCTTGGCATGCAGTGCGCTGTTATTGAGTTCGCGCGCAATGTGCTTCAATTGGAAGATGCACATTCCACGGAGATCAAGGAATATACCAAGCATCCGGTGATCGACCTGATGGCGGAACAAAAAAGCATTCAAAACATGGGAGGAACCATGCGCCTCGGAGCCTACCCATGTGATCTGAAACCGGGCACCAAGGCACTCGAGGCATATGGGGTAACGTCCATCGAAGAACGACACCGTCACCGGTACGAATTCAATGATGCGTACATCGAACAATTTGAATCACATGGCATGATCGCTTCGGGTAGAAATCCGAACTCCGGATTGGTCGAAATGATTGAAATCCCGGAACATCCTTGGTTTGTCGCATCACAATTTCACCCGGAATATGCGAGCACAGTTGAAGCGCCTCACCCCCTCTTCATCTCTTTTGTCGCAGCATCGATCAAAAACCGAACGACCACCAGCAGCCCGAAGGCCGAACATGCGAAGAAAAACCCTAGTTGATCCCAGCGCTTAATCTGTCGCTTTATGGTTTGCTCCTGATCCACTCTTTTGGTGCCATCGAAGTCAACAAGAGTCCCAGAAACAAGATGGCGACCACTCCTTGTTGCAACTCAAAAAGACTTTCCACCGTTCCGTTCATAATGACTGCAACTGTCCATATGGCCAATTGCCATCTGCCGACTTGAATGGCCTTCCATCCCAGCAGTACAAAACCAAGGAATAGTCCGGTCAACGCCAACCATCCGAGCCGGACACCGATTTGCAACCAAATACTGTGCGGGTTCATGTTTTTATTTTTGGCGTACAGAGAACCATCACGTTCGTAAATAGTAGCCAAAGAAGACGCAACATCGCCAGTTCCAACACCAAAAGGATGATGCGAAAGGAGCTCCATTGATGCTTTCCAGGCTTGCATGCGTCCTCCCGTTGAACCCGTCTTACGATCGGGATTTGTTTGAATGACATTTGCCTGCGGAGAGGACGCTTTCGTGTCTGAAACAACCTGCTGGCGATTGGCCACGTAGTGCTGAAATTCCTGCATTCTTCCAGCATCCGCCCAAGCCGCTCCCAGCAACAACAAAACGCCAGAAGCCATCAGTAGTCGCGCTTCTTTGACCGCAGGTTTGAATCGGCGGATCGTTTCAATGGCAATGACCAACAATCCGACACCCCATCCCGCTTTCGAAGCCAATAAACCTATGGCCAATCCGCCCACTACTACCAAAGCCCTTCCTTTAAAATCAGAGCAGGAACTCAACAAGATTCCGCTGGTCAGATAGAGGGCGATGTACGAGGGATGAAAAGGCCCCGCGAAACCATCGTAACGCATGAGCGAAATGTCCTGCCACCAAAATGCTTGAAAAAATCGCCAAGCCAAATATGCCAACAACCCCCATTCAAATGACTGCACTGCACGGTATTTCCATCGCTCATCCAACATCGCATTTGATTGCCAAAACAAAAGGGGCAGCAATAAAAAACTAAATTTCACCTCCAACGCAAACCAACCTTCCGCAACGTTTTCCGTCCAAAGCATGCCCAAACACATCGCACAGTAGCATACCATGGAGCCTACTGCCAACCCCTTCACAAAAGGGTCCAATGCCCGTCTTTGGCTGGACTCATCGTTTCTGAATGCAATGGAAAGCGCATGGATTCCGGCCACAATACTCCAAATCACAAGTGTAGTGGCACTAAGCCGTGGGTGAACCGGCAAGCAAAATGCAGTCAATGCCGGCATCCAACCCAGCAATTGAGTTGAGGACGGATTCATCGCGTAAGTTTTACGGCATGTTCCCGCGGATGGGAACGCAGGATTAAAAAACGGAAAATCCCCCGCCAATATCCCCATCCGTAACCAAAGTGGATCATTGCATACGCCCGCAAGATACCCAGCACATCCCGCACTGATTCCGATACAGCTATAGCAGAGCCCAATCCTGCGATCAGCCACAAAAGTCCCGCGCTCACAAAAATTGACGCGCCAAAGCCATCCCACATATGGTTCCAAAAACCAGCTGCCTCCAGGGTCCAGCAAAGACCTGACACCCCCAGCAGTGCCATAAAGATTGCTGGAATGGTTTGACGCCAAGTCGTTATCGTACCGTGCTTCCGATTGACAAAAACCTTCCAATAGCCGTATTGGTGGTACTGTTTGAGCAACTTATCGTAGGTGGAACGAACATGATAACTGCTGCGGATTCTCGGGTCAAACCAAATGCGCCAACCGGAATGCAGCAACCGATAATTCAATTCGTCATCTTGATTGCGCACCAACGCCTCATCGAACCATCCAATCTCATCCAGCACTTCCTTTCGATAAGCGCCAAATGCCACCGTATCCACATGGCCAGCAATCCCTCCCGTTCGGAATCGTGCATCACCGACGCCAAACAACGTACTCATAGCCGCACCAATTTGCCGTGAACGATCCGAACCGTGCACCTGCTCCACCACACCGCCAACGCAACCCGATTCAGGGTGTGCGCGCAGTAACTCTGCATTGCGCACGAGAAAGTCAGGGTCAACCTGAGCGTGCGCACCCAAAATAATAATGGTTTCGCCTTTTGAAGCTGCAATGCCCGCATTCAAACCTTGTGGAGTGGTCCGTTTTGGGTTGTCCACCCATCGGAATTGTGCATGTTCCTGCTGCCAAAAATCCAGCCGATCTCGTGTACCGTCATCGCTTCGGCCATCGGCTACTATCACCTCCCAATCTTCACCGGGATCAACCTGATCCAATAAACTTTGAAGCGTAGAATCAATGTATCGTGATTCGTTCAGGCACGGAATGACAACGGAAATCATGCGCTTATTTTAAGAATGAAGTCGTTCCAATTGTGCAACATGGTGCGCAATGTGCGCCCTATTAAAAGCGAGCGCGTCGGAAAGGGAAAGGTAGCCTGCGAGTGGATGTTTGAAAAGCTTCACGGTCCACCAACGCGCATCCTGAAATGAATGGTTCAAGTCAATCCATGCCGGACCATGGCTCTTCCGCCACTCGTCAAAAACCCGAGCCGGGTCAGCCGCATCTCCAGCTGGAGAAATCAATCCACCCGTGGGATCTTTCCATCGCCGGTCGGATTCCAGGAGACGAATCAACTCAATGCCTGCTCGATCTGAATCCAAATCTGTCACAGGAAAATCACTCCATTGCGCATTCGACTTCTTCTTCAAATACCGCCAGAGACCACCTTCCGAAAGCTGCAAATGCTGAATGATTTCAACGGCCCCCCAACTTTCCGAACTCCCATTCTTTTTGTTTTCAGGCACCGCACCCAAAGCTGACTCAAACCTTTCGACCGCTTGAGCATGCCGACTCATCCAGAAATCTAAGCTTTCCGCCGGGCGCAGCATTTCGATATGCGGAATGCCATCCTCCAGGTACCCTTCACCGGTGCAATCAAATCCAAACCCTTCGTAGAATCGAATCAAATACTGCTGGGCTGAAATTCGAATTGCCTGTTGCGGCCAGTGGCGCTGGCAGATTCGAATCGCACGTTCCATCAGTGCGCGCCCCAATCCTCCCCCCCGTTCCGCATGAATCGTCACCACCCGACCGATGCTCGGCTCCGCATAAGACACCCCAGGAGGAACCATTCGAGCTGCAGCCAAAGCCGATTGACCGTGCTTCGCATTCTCTTCCATCGCGATCAAATGAATGCATTGGACATCCTTGTCATCCAAATCTGGATAGACACAATCCTGCTCTACCACGAAAACATCGGAGCGCAAGCGCAATGCCGCAAACATGACCGACGAATCCCAATCGTCCCAGTTGGTTTCAATCCAATTCACGGGGCCAATTTACAATGTGAATGGCGGTAATATTCGTCCCGGTCCGCAGTACTTTCGCATCCATGGCCGCTACGAACATTTTATCTGTCGAAAACCTGAGCAAACGCTTCGGCGAGAGGCTGTTGTTTGATGGCATCACCTTTGGATTGTCACAGGGGCAAAAAACCGCTCTTGTTGCCCGCAATGGAAGCGGGAAAAGCACCCTTTTGCATTGCATTTGCGAATTGGAGCCTTTCGACGAAGGACGCATCAGTGTTGGCGGAGAAGTCCGGTGGTGCATCCTTCAGCAGGAACCCCCGTATCGAAAAGAAGAGAGCATCCTCGACAACCTCTACTCAGGCGATCTGGATGCCGTAAAGGCATTGCACGCCTACACCCTTTCCCTGCAAAACCCCGATGACGAAGCGGCGAGTCAATTGGCCTATGACAACATGGACCGAACCCAGGCATGGGATTTCGAGGCGCGAGGAAAGGAAATCCTCGGAAAACTCAACCTTCATGATCTCACACGCACAATGGGTTCCTTGAGTGGAGGTGAGCGCAGAAGGGTCGCACTGGCCAAAGTGCTGATTGAAGAACCGGATCTGTTGTTTCTCGACGAGCCGACCAACCACCTCGATTTGGATATGATCCAATGGCTGGAGAAATACCTCGCTCGATCCAAGATGACCCTGTTAATGATCACCCACGATCGTTATTTCTTGGAAAACGTTTGTGATACCATTCTGGAATTGGATGCCGAATCGCTTTACCGCTACAAAGGGAATTACAGTTACTACCTCGAAAAGCGAGAGGAGCGGCAAGAAATCGCATTGGTCAATCGAGATCGAGCCCGAAGTTCTTTCAAGCGCGAGCTTGCTTGGATGCGTTCTACCCCCTCCGCACGCACCGGGAAATCCAAGGCGCGCATCGATCGCTTTTATGAAATTAAAAAGCAAGCCCGCATCCGACTCGAGGAAGATCCCATGAGCATCAAGTTGAATCCGCATCGGCTCGGGGGCAAAATTGTGGAGTTGCACAAAGTCAGTCAGGGATTTGGCGACCGAACCCTTTTCAGCGGTGTGACACACCATTTCAAGCGATTCGAGCGCATCGGGATCGTCGGAGCCAATGGTTCAGGAAAGTCCTCGTTGCTCGAATTGATCACCCAACAAGCCGATCCCAAAACGGGGAAAGTTGTGGTCGGAGAAACCGTCGTATTTGGCCATTATCATCAATCTGGCGCCCAGTTTCCGGAAGGCATGCGTGTCATTGAAGCGATTTATGAAATCGCCGAATTCATGCAACTGCAAGGCGGACATAAAATCACAGCATCGCAACTCCTGGAGCGCTTTCTCTTCCAGCGCTCTAAGCACCATCAGTTGATCTCATTGCTCAGTGGTGGCGAAAAAAAGCGACTGCATCTGCTGCAAGTATTGATGGCCAATCCCAATTTTTTGATCTTGGACGAGCCGACCAATGACCTGGACATATACAGCCTTCAGGTTTTGGAAGAATTTCTCTTGGATTTCCCCGGCTGCTTGATCATTGTCAGCCATGATCGTTATTTCATGGATCGCCTGGTGGAACATATCTGGGTACTCGGGGCTGAGCACAGCGATCCCGGAGCCATCCAAGATTTCCCGGGCAACTATTCGCAATACCGATTGGAAGTCGCCGAGCGTCAGGCCCAGCAGCGCAAATCCAAGTCCGAGCCCGCACCGAATGCCGAAAATGCCGATGCCAGTTCAACAGCCCCTAAAAACGATTATTCCAAACGACTTTCCTTCAAGGAAAAGTTTGAATTGGAGCAGCTGGAAAAGGACCTGGAATCATTGGAAAAACAGAAGTCTCTATTGACCACTGCGTTGTACGAAACGCAAGAGCACGAGGAGTTGCAGCGTTTGGGAGACGAACTGAAAAGTGTCTCCGAACAATTGGAAACCGCGGAAAACCGATGGCTGGAGCTCTCCGAGCGTGAAGCTTAATTCCAATCCGCGTCGCGCGGTTTGAGGGTCACTGCTGATCGTAATCAATCTCAAAGGGTCCTTCACCCTTCAATTTGGCCTGACAGGTCAAGACAAAGCCCGCCTCGGTCTCAGACGCCTCAAGGGCGTAATTCACATCCATTTCAGCTTTGCCCTTGGTCATCTTAGCGCGGCACGTGCAGCATACTCCGCCCAGGCAGCTATACGGTGCATCGAGTCCCGCATCCAGCGCAGCATCAATGATGGATTTACTTTCAGGAACTTGAACCACCGTTGTAATTCCATCCAGGACGATGGCCAATTCGTTTCCTTCAGCAGCTGTGGCAGTGGATTCAGCAGAAACCTCCGATTTCTGCTCAGATTTCGGTGCACTTGACGTGAAGAGCTCAAACTTAACTTGATTCTCCGCCATGCCCGCCGCCTCCAATGCGGCTTTACAACCCCAAATCATCTCCTCTGGACCGCATAAAAAAGCCGCATCCATCTCATCCGCATTCACCCATTGACTGGCCAAGATTGCCGCACATTTAGCTTGGTCCAATCGACCGTTGAAAAGTGCGATGTCCTGCGGCTCCCGGGTCATAATGTTGAACAAACGAAAGCGATCCATGTGCTGATCTTTGAGTTCTTGCAATTTTTCGCGAAAAATGATGGCGTTGGTTTCCCGATTGACATAAAACAGCGTAAAGGTGCTACCCGGCTCATTTCTGAGGACTTCTTGAATTTGACTCAAGACCGGTGTAATGCCCGATCCTGCTGCGAATGCCAAAAAGTTCCTTTGGGCGTTGGATTCAATTTCCAACGTAAACTTTCCATTCGGCACCATTGAGTCCAGAGAATCTCCTTCCTGGAGCTCTCCATTCGCCCAGGTGCTGAATTTCCCGTGTTCTACGCGTTTCACAGCAACCCGCAGTTCTGAATCGCTCGGCGCACTGCACAAAGAATAGCTTCTCCGGACTTCTTCGCCTCCAATATCTGTCTTCAAAGTGAGGTATTGACCCGCTTTAAAATCAAACGACGGTGCATTCCCGCTCTCGGGCTCAAAAGCGATGGAAACACAGTCTTCTGTTTCCTTTCGAACGTTCTTGACCCGCAGTTTATGGAATTGATTCATGGCGCAAAAATAGAAGAGTTTATTGTCTTAAACCATTGGGAGCCCCGATTGTTATCTTTGCATCAATACTGCTCGAAATGACTCAAGCCATGGACCTCAACGCACGCTTTGAAGCGTACATCGACGCCGATCAAAAAATCGAAGCGAAAGACTGGATGCCCGATGCCTATCGGAAGACGTTGATCCGGCAGATCAGCCAACACGCGCACAGCGAAATTGTTGGAATGCTTCCCGAAGGCAATTGGATCACCCGAGCGCCCAGCCTCAAACGCAAAGCAATTTTATTGGCAAAAGTGCAAGACGAAGCGGGACATGGACTCTACCTCTATTCCGCTGCCGAAACACTGGGTGCCAACCGCGATGATTTGCTCGATGCGTTGCATGAAGGCAAAGCCAAATACTCGAGCATTTTCAACTATCCTACGCTTACTTGGGCGGACATGGGCGCAGTTGGTTGGCTGGTCGATGGTGCAGCCATCATGAATCAAGTCCCCTTGTGCAAATGCAGTTACGGTCCTTACGCACGTGCCATGGTCCGAGTTTGCAAAGAAGAGAGCTTCCACCAGCGCCAAGGATTCCAAATCATGGTCATCTTGACCGAGGGAACCGAAGCGCAAAAAGAAATGGCCCAAGATGCATTCAATCGCTGGTGGTGGCCATCCTTGATGATGTTTGGCCCGAGCGATGGCGATTCAACCCACTCTGCACGTTCCATGAAGTGGAAAATCAAACGTTTCAGCAATGATGAGTTACGGCAGCGATTTGTGGACATGACCGTCCCCCAGGCCGAGCTTCTGGGGTTGACCGTGCCAGATCCCGACCTCAAGTGGAATGAAGAAACGGGGCATTACGAATACGGAGCCATCGACTGGACTGAATTTGAAAACGTGATCGCGGGCAATGGTCCGTGCAACAAAGAGCGATTGGAGGCTCGGAAAAACGCGCACGAAAATGGCACGTGGGTGCGCGAGGCGGCAGCTGCCCATGCAGCGAAAGTGGCCAAGCGAAAATCCAACCAAATCAACGCGGCATGAGCAGAAAACATGGAGATTGGCCTTTGTGGGAAGTGTTTATTCGCAGCCGACAGGGGCTGAGCCACAAACACGTTGGCAGCTTGCATGCAGCTGATGAAGCCATGGCCCTCGAAAATGCGCGTGATGTCTATACCCGGCGCATGGAAGGATTGAGCATTTGGGTGGTCCCTGCGTCGGCCATTACAGCCTCTTCACCGTCCGAAAAAGATGTGATGTTTGACCCCGCCAACGACAAAGTTTACCGGCACCCTACTTTTTACAATTTGCCGGATGAAATCAAAAATATGTAGTGCCATGGAGGGCAACAATTCTTCATGGTTACTCTGGCTGGCAGACGATGCGCTCATTTTGGGGCAACGTCTATCAGAATGGTGCGGACATGGTCCTGTGCTCGAAGAAGACATTGCCTTGTCCAATGTGGCGCTGGATTTGATTGGCCAGGCTCGCGCGTTGCTCACGCTCGCTGGGCAGCGGGAAGCCAAGGGCAGAGATGAAGACCAACTGGCATTCTTCCGAACCGATCGCGCATTCCGGAATTTATTGCTCGTGGAACTTCCGAACGGTGATTTTGGGGACACCATCGCACGTCAATTCCTGTTTGATCAATTTGCATTGCTTCGGTATGAGGCGTTGGCCCAGCAAACGACTGACTTGGAACTTGCTGCTATTGCTGCGAAAGCGGTCAAAGAGGTGCGCTACCATGCCGCGCATTCGGCCAAGTGGATTGTACGACTCGGGGATGGAACAGATGAAAGCAAGGTCCGCATCCAAGGCAGCATCGACCGGCTTTGGGAATACACGGGCGAATTTTTTATGGATTACGGAATGGACTCGCAATGGGCGGACACAGGCATCTTGCCACCACTAGCCTCATTCGAAATGAGTTGGCTCAAGGCGGTTCAAGATGTTCTCGCTGAGGCAACCTTGGAATCACCTTGCGCCGACTGGATGCAAAAAGGAGGCCGCATGGGAGAACACACGGAACACCTCAGTTTCTTACTGGCCGAAATGCAAGTCTTGCCGCGCACGTATCCTGACGCGCAATGGTAAATGATGTTCTCAGGCGAATTGAGAAACGCTTGCACAGCGTGATGGATCCAGAACTTCCCTTTTTAACGGTTATGGAATTGGGAATGATTCGTGGAATCATGATGGAGAGCGACACCGCAGTTATTGAATTAACACCGACCTACACCGGTTGCCCTGCGACCGATGCCATCACAGAGGATTTGCAAAAGGCAGCAGAAGAAATATACGCCCCTGTTTCCGTTCGATTGGTGATGTCGCCGGCATGGACGACCGATTGGATCAGCGCTTCCACACGACAAAAAATGGCCGAACATGGTGTCGCACCGCCGGAAGGCCAAAGCGCAGACAAGGCTTTTCTTTTGGGGGATGAACGCATTGTGCCCTGCCCAAGATGCAAAACCACAAACACAAAACTCGTTTCCCCTTTCGGTTCAACAGCGTGCAAAGCGCACTTCAGCTGCCTGGATTGTCTGGAGCCCTTTGATCATTTCAAGTGCATTTGAAACCTGAGCGCGGTGTTTCGCGTACCAATGCCCATGCAAGCATTGTCATTTCTCCTCTATCCTTTTCACAAGGTAAAGCGAACGTTTCAGACGCTTTTCCTGTACCTACGTCCTACCTGGATTGAATTAGCACATGGAGGGGTTGATCCGATTTTCCAGCGTGCCTTGGACACCTGCGTGCCGTTGACAATGGAGCACAATTTGGCGGTAATAGCCACGATAGAGGAACCTAAAAACTTAGCGGACAGCTTCCTCAATTACCTGGTTCTGCTCACTCAATTGCGGACGCGTCGATTGGTGCGGTTCACGCAATATCATTCGGACGAGTTAAACAAAGGACACAAGCGGTCTTTGAAGAAAATTTACAAGCACATCGGGATGATCCAGTCGCTGCGATCCAACGCACTGGCCTACAATCCTTCGCGATTCAAACGCGGACAGGTCGATGCGCTCAAGAATCAAGCAACCATTGCGATGGCAGACTTGCACAAGGCCGCCTGAATCAACCTTGATCTGCCTGTCCCATCTGCATGCGATTCAAATCGCGGTAGACTCCTGACTCTATAATAAGTTCGTCGTGCACACCTTGCTGCACAAGGCGTCCATTTTCAAGAACAAAAATCGCGTCGGCATCTCGTATGGTGCTCAATCGATGCGCGACGATGAGCGATGTTCGTCCTTCTGTGATGCGCTCGGTGGCCCGTTGAATCAACAATTCGCTTTCGGAGTCAATGCTCGAAGTGGCCTCATCCAATACCAATATTTTAGGAGAGGCCAAGTAGGCGCGCATGAATGCGATCAACTGCCGCTGTCCCACGGACAAAATTGCTCCGCGTTCCCTTACATTTTGCTTCCACCCCTCGGGCAATCGCGCAATGAATTCATCGGCACCTACCACCTTTGCAGCCGCATCCAAATCAGCCTGTGAATAGCCCTCCTTATACATGGTCACATTGTTGATGAGGTCATCCGAGAAAAGGAATACATCTTGCAAGACCACGCCTACTTGGTTCCTCAAGACACGCAGTGGAATGGATGCGATGTCTTCTCCATCGATTCGAATGGTGCCTTTTTGGTGGGCATAAAAGCGACTTAAAAGGTTTATGATGGTTGATTTGCCAGCGCCCGTTGCTCCGACAAAAGCTATTTTTTGCCCGGCCTCAATTCGAAATGAAACGTCCTGTAACACCCATTGCTCTCCTTCATACGCAAACCAGACATTTTCAAATTCAATGTCGCCACGAAATGCATAGGACGAATCACTCGCAGGGTCTTCCATGCCCTCATCTTTGGCCAGCAACTTGAATACGCGATCTGAATTGACGATGCCCATCTGCAGGACATTGAACCGATCGGCCAACTGACGGATTGGCCGGTACAGCATGAAAACATAAAGTATAAACTGCAAGAGGATGCCCAGGGTCATCCGCTCGGCTAAGACATCCTGCATGCCCCACCAAAGCAAAATCGCTACACTCGTCGCGGAAAGGAGTTCGACCAGCGGAAAGAAGACACTAAATGCCCAAATGGACCGAATATTCGCGTCACGGTGTGAAGCATTGATCTTCGCAAACTCTCTGGCCTCCCGTTTCTCACGTCCAAATGCCTGCACAATGTGCATGCCCGTGACATGCTCCTGAACAAATTCATTCATTCGAGACACCTCATTTCGCACATCAATGAATGCCTTTTTGATGAGTTTCTGAAAAATACGTGTCGCAAACAACAATACTGGAATGGGGGCAAGAACCAAAAGCGTCAATTCCCAATCCACCCAAATCATCGTTCCAATGACCACGAAAAGTGCCAGTATGTCTCCAATGGCATTCAGGATTCCATTGGAAAAGACATTGGCTATTCCATCAATGTCACTGACATGTCGGGTGACAAGCGTTCCCACGGGTGTCTTATCGAAATACCGCAAGCGAAACTTCGCCACATGTTCGAACAACTTGGATCGCAAATCCAAGCTCACACTTTGCGCCACCCAATTTGCCATGTAGGTGACACGAAACTGGAGCAACGCTTCAAAAATGAGCAGGCCAACAACAGCGCAGAATATTTGCAATAAATAAGCATCATCGCCCGCCGGTATGGCATCATCCACCGCAATCCGAATCAGAGCAGGCCGTATCCAAACCATTCCAGAAAGCAGCAGAACCAAGCCACCTGTGACCGCAAAGCGAAAACGGTACGGTTGCGCTTGCTCGATGATTCGCTTCAGCGTGGCTGCATCAAAAACCTTCCCGGTGACGGACTCCTTGGTCATTTTCCATTTGCTTCCTGGCCCCATTTTCCATGCCATGGCACGAAGTCTGGATAAACCACTCGATTTAAATACAGACCATCTGCTGGGGCTGATGAGCCCGCTTGACTGCGGTCCTTACTGGCTAGAACAGCCGTTAAGTCTCCAGGTTCGATTCTTCCCTGACCGATTTCCAACAAGGTGCCAACCATGGCACGCACCATGTTTCGAAGAAAACGATCCGCGCTGACTTCATACATCCATCGGCCTCCACCATCCGCAGAGATAATCCGCGATTGACGCACATCGCAAATGGTGGTTTTTTGTTCGGCTCCTGACTTGCAAAATGCTGCAAAATCTGCTTTCTGAATGAACAGAGGCGCGGCTTCTTGCATCCTTTGAAAATCTACATTCCGCATGATGCGCGCCGAACGATTCACCAAGAAAGGATCTTTGGCGGTATGCATGTGGTAAACATATCCCCTTTCGGTCGCATCAAATCGCACATGGGCCTTGGCATGAACGGGTGAAATCCGGTGAATGGCGATGGCCTTGGGCAACATGCCATTCAATTTCCAAACCGCTTCATTCCAATTTTTGAATCGCTTGATTCTTGGCGCTTCTTCGGGCCAATCCGAATGGGCAACAAAATAAGAAGCATGAACGCCAGCATCTGTTCGGCCGCATCCCATGACAGCCATGGTTGTGCCCGTGAAAAGGGAAAGCGCTCGCTCTAATTCTTCTTGTACTGTAATTCCGTTGGGCTGTCGCTGCCAGCCGTGGTAGGCGTTGCCATCAAAAGACAATTCAATGTAAACGCGCATCATTCAGAACCTGAGCCGAATTAGGCCCAAGAGGCAATCTTCTCACTCTTGTAATCGCCCGCGAACAACTTATCCTTGACTTTCGTGAAGGTTTCAATTGTATACGCGACGTCCTCCAGCGTGTGCACAGCTGTTGGAATCAAGCGGAGCATGATGGTATCCTTGGGCACTACTGGGTAAACCACAATGGAACAGAAAATGCCATAGTTTTCGCGCAAATCCAATGTCAAATTGGTGGCTTCCCCGAGACCGCCAGCTAAAAACACAGGTGTGACGCATGAATTCGTTACCCCGATATTAAAGCCGTTTGCCTTGAGGCCTGACTGAAGGGCATTGGCTACCGTCCATAGACGCTCCTTGTGCTCGGGCTGGGTGCGAAGCATCTCCAGGCGTTTCTGAGCACCGATCACGATTGGCATGGGCAAAGATTTCGCGAAGGTCTGCGATCGCATGTTGTAGCGCAAAAAGTCAATCACGTCTTCATCACCGGCGACAAAAGCCCCAACGGTAGCCATGGCTTTAGCGAAGGTCCCGAAATAGACGTCGATTTGATCTTGGACACCTTGGGCATCACCTGCGCCTCTTCCGCTGTCTCCGATGGTTCCAAAACCGTGCGCATCATCCACAAAGAGCCGGAAACCATAGGCTTCTTTGTAAGCGCAGATTTCTTTCAATTTGCCTTGGTCACCCGCCATCCCGAATACCCCCTCCGTGACGACCAATATTCCTCCGCCTGACTGGTCACAAATGGCTTTTGCACGGTCCAATTGCTTGACAAAGGAATCCATGTCGTTGTGCTGATAGACGAAGCGCTTTCCTTGGTGCAAACGTACACCGTCCACCATGCACGCATGGGACTCGGAGTCGTACACGATGACATCATGCCGGCTCACCAGAGCCTCAATGGCCGATTGACACCCTTGATACCCATAATTCAACAGGAATGCATCCTGCTTTTGCATGAAATCAGCAAGTTGATTTTCGAGCAGCTCATGCTGCGATGTCTGTCCCGACATCATCCGCGCACCCATCGGGTAACCCATACCCCAATTGGCCGAAGCCTCTGCGTCAACCTTCCGCACATCCGGGTGATTGGCCAAGCCGAGGTAATTGTTCACGGACCAGACCAAAACGTCTTTGCCGCGAAAGGTCATTTGGTTGGAAATTTCACCCTCCAGCTTCGGGAATGTAAAGTATCCGTGGCTCTCACGTGCGTGTTGGCCTAGCGGGCCACGGTCGTTGCGAATGCGATCAAAAATATCCAAGGCGATAGGTTTAATTAAGCGACAAACTTACCATCTACCGGGTATTAAACCTTGGATTTCAAAGGAGACTTCTCCGAAATTTTCCATCTTTTCCGATTTTGAGGCTAAAAACAGGAAAGTTTTGCCAAAATGAACGGGGCTTCTTGCTGAGAAATGCAAAGCCAATTACCTTCGCCCCCACGATGCCATTATCTCCAAAATTGCCGAAGCTCACGGCTCACGTATTTAGCCCGGGAGCCTTCGCTCACATGTTGCTTGGGTCAATCTTCGTTTCACTGGTCCTCTTCAGCAGTTGCAGCGATTACAACAAGATCATGAAGAGCACCGATTTGGACTACAAATACGAGCGAGCGCTCGGATTCCTGGACAGCAACAAATGCTTCGGTGCGCTCCCCTTGCTTGAGGAGGTAGCTAGCTTGTCGCGCGGAACAGAACGCGCCATTGACGCGGCATTTTACCGTGCGCAAGCCCATGAATGTGTCGGAGATTTTTACCTCGCTCGCTACCATTTTAAAACGTTCGCCAAAACATTCCCGAACGATAGCAGAGCGGAATCTGCTCAATTTCAAGCCGCTATCTGCAGTTACAAGTTGAGTCCAAAAGCCTCCTTGGATCAGAGCGAAACGGAAGCTGCAATCAGCGAATTTCAGCTCTTTATGGACCGTTACCCCTCCACGCTATACCGGGACTCATGTCAGACGCTTGTGGACGAACTGCGGTACAAAATGGAAGTAAAGTCATACGAATCCGCAAAACTCTATCACCGCACCCAAAAGTATAAGAGTGCTGTCATTGCCTTTGAAAATGCATTGAAAGATTTTCCGGACACACCTTTCCGCGATGAAATCCAGTGGCTCATCGTAGATAGCTACTATCAATATGCCAAAATGAGCACCGAACGAAGGAAATTGGAACGATTCAACGATACCATTGAAGCTTTTCTTACCTTTGTCGCCCGTTTCCCTGATAGTCAATACATGAACAACGCGCAAGCCGTTCACTCAAAGTGCATCAATGCCATTGAAAATCTGGAGGCCAACCAAACCATTGAATGACCATGAACTTCAAGTCCATCAAAGCTGAAAAGACGACCGAAACCCGCGACAGTCATGAGCTGGAGAAGAGCGGAACAGGCAACTTGTTTGAGACCATTGTGGTGCTCAGCAAGCGCAGCAACCAATTGGCTGTAGAGATGAAACAAGAACTCAACGCCAAGTTGGAAGAGTTCATCACCCCCACGGATTCACTGGAAGAAGTGTTCGAAAATCGCGAACAAATCGAGATTTCAAAATTTTATGAGCGTCTCCCGAAGCCCCACAGCGTGGCCCTGGCAGAAATGGGAGAAGGACTCCTCGGAATCGACGAGAAAGAAGAGGCTGAAGAAGAATCCGAAGGAAACGAAGATTGAGCACCTGGCGGAACTCATTTGCCGCCATGTTGCAACACAAAAAAATCTTACTGGGAGTCACTGGGAGCATTGCGGCCTATAAGTCCGCGCTGCTCGCCCGTGAATTGCAGCGTCGTGGTGCAGAGGTGCGCGTGATTATGACACCCTCCGCTACGGAATTCATTACACCATTGACCCTTGCAACCTTGACAGGGCATCGGGTCTACAGCGACTTCACCGAGAATAAAGATTCTGGGGAATGGACCAACCATGTCGAATTGGGATTGTGGGGAGATCTTTTCTTGATTGCGCCCGCCACCGCTCAAACCCTCAGCGCAATGGTCGCTGGCACCTGTGACAACTTCCTCATGGCGGTTCATCTGAGCAGCCGCTGTCCAGTCATTGCAGCCCCAGCGATGGACCTGGATATGTTTCAGCACGACGCGACACAAACCAATCTCAAGACCCTCCAGAAACGGGGCGTGCCCATTATCGAACCGGAATCTGGCCCCTTGGCATCAGGGCTGGATGGAAAAGGGCGCATGGCCGAGCCAGAAACCATCGCAGATTGGTTGGAGTCGTGGTTCCAATCCCAAGCGCCTCTCGCTGGTAAAAAGGTCGTCATGACTGCAGGGCCAACTCACGAGCCCATCGATGCCGTTCGTTTCATCGGAAACAGAAGTTCTGGGAAAATGGGATTTGCTTTGGCCACGGCATTGAAGCAATCGGGCGCAAATGTGCATTTGATTTCCGGGCCCGTGCAATTATCCGATCCGCTTGGCGTTCATGTCACGCGGGTAGAAACGGCTGTTGAAATGCATGCAGCAGCTTTGGAAGCATTCAAGACCGCCGATATTGGTATCGCCACTGCGGCAGTAGCCGATTTTCGCGCAAAATCAAGTGCCTCCGAAAAATTGCACCGAAACGAAATGCCCGCAGCCATCGAATTGCATGAAAACCCCGACATCTTGGCGGATTGGGGAAAACAGAAGCGAAATGACCAATTGCTCGTCGGTTTTGCGCTTGAATCAGATGATGGCGTGAACAGCGCGAAATCCAAGCTAGAACGAAAAAACCTGGATATGATCGTGTTGAATAGCACGGCCGACCCAGGTGCTGGGTTTGGAACAGACACGAATAAAATTTCTGTTTTTGAGCAAAATGGGAATTCGCATATTTTTGAACTCAAATCAAAAGAGGAGGTTGCCCAAGACATCGTCCAACTCATTCAGATACAACTGCAGCAATGATTCAATCCATAAACACCCATTTTATCGCTTTGTCATGCGCTAGCATCCTGTCTTTTGCTTTTGCTCACGTCCAAGGCCAAGAATTGAATTGTCGGGTACAGGTCATTGCACCGCAAATCGCCAACGTTGAGTCTTCCATTTTTGAATCAATGGAGGAAAATATCCAGGAATTCATGAACGGTCGTCGGTGGACCGATGATCAAATTTTGTTCGAAGAGCGCATCGAATGCAGCTTTCAAATCACGATCTCCGAAGCTCCTTCGGCTACCACATTCAAAGGCACTTTGCAGGTTCAGAGTTCAAGGCCCGTGTACAACAGCGACTACAATACTTCCATGCTTCTGGTCAATGACAGCGACTTTGACATTAGCTGGGACGGAAGCAGCACCATCCAATTTAGCATCGACCAATACCGGGACAACCTGTCTTCCGTTTTGGCCTACTATGCATACATGGTCTTGGGCATGGATTACGACAGCATGGGGCTGGAGAGCGGCACACCGTACTACTTGAAAGCACAAACCATCGTAGCCAACGCTCAGAATTCCGGTCCTTCCGGCTGGAAAGCCAGCCAAGGACAACAAAACCGCTATTGGTTGGTGGAGAACATGCTCTCGCAAACTTTTCGTCCGGTGCGCAATTGCCTTTACTATTATCACCGCATGGGATTGGATCAACTTTTTGATGACGTGGAACGCGGACGATTGGCCATGGCAGATGCGTTGATTGAAATGCGACAAACCCATCGCATTCGCCCTTCCTCCTATAATCTCCAACTCTTTTTCTTGGCGAAGTCGGACGAAATTCTCAAAGTGTTTGGTCCAGCACCCGAAGCGGAGAAGACCCGATTGCTTCCTGTTTTGAAGCAAATGGACCCCGGAAACATTTCCAAGTACGACAGCATCTTCAGCTAAGCCTGCGACTCCATGCTGAAGCGTCTCCAAATTTGCAACTATGCCCTGATTGAAGAATTGGAAATTCAATGGAACCAGGGAATGACCGCCATCACGGGAGAAACCGGATCGGGGAAATCCATCGTTCTTGGCGCGATGGGGATCGTACTCGGTCATCGCACGGACGCGTCTGCTGTTCGGCAGGGCACGCAAAAATGTGTTATTGAAGCCACATTTCTGTGCCCGAAACCGCTAACCCAATGGCTAAAATCAAACTCCTACGAAGCTTGGCCAGAAATCATCTTGAGGCGGGAATTGAATGCCGAGGGACGATCTCGTGCTTTCGTAAACGACAGCCCTGTGACAGCTGGAGAATTGCGATGGGTTGGAGAACAGTTGGTGGACCTTCACGGCCAAGACAACACACGACTCCTTTTGACCCGGGCATATCAGTTGCATTGGATTGACGAACGCGCCAATCACGGTGACCTCATTGTTTCCTACAAGGAAGCCTATGAGCAGTATGAACAGGCGAAGCAAACGCTTCGTGTTCTAGAGTTGGAAAAAGCCAAGCCTCAAACGGACTTGGACTACCTCCAATATCAACTGAAAGAGCTGAGCGAGTTGCAACTTCAAGAACGCGATTGGAATGGACTTGAGGAAGAACGAAACGCGCTTGAGTACAGCGCGGAACTCCGGCATGACTTGCAAACAGCATGGGCCGCTTTAACGAATGAAAGCCAAGGAAATTCGGCGATTGATCGATTCCAAGAAGCACGTAAACGCGTCGCTGCAACCACCCAACGTACTTCGCAATACGCAGCGCTTCATCAGCGGATGGAAGCCCTCGCCATCGAGTTGGGTGATCTTTGTCAAGAGTTGGAACATCAGGCCGAATCTGTGGAAGAGAACCCACAAAGATTGCACGTCCTGATGGAGTGGTTTGATGATCTTCAGAAAATACTACATAAGCACAACGCCCGTGATGCACAGGCTCTGATGCAACTGGAAGAAGGAATGAAGGCTCGCCTCGATAAAGCTTCTTCCGTCCAACACGATTACGAGGCCGCCGTTGAGCGCGAGCAGCAGGCCAAACAGGTCCTACTCCTTCAAGGTCAAGCTTTGATGACGAGTCGGGAAGCCACCGCTACCGAACTCGCCGTTCAAATACAAAACACGTTGCAGACCATGCGCATGCCCCATGCCCAGCTCCTGTTCGAATTTTCGCTTGCTGAGCAGCCTGACCCCATGGGCATTGAGGCCATTGAAATGCGCTTTTCGAGCAATCCAGGAATCGCACCCCTTCCTTTGCAAAAGATTGCATCCGGTGGCGAAAAAAGTCGCTTGATGCTCGCCTTCAAAGCCGTAGGCCATGATGCTGTCAGCATTCCAACAATCATCTTGGATGAAATCGATACGGGGGTCAGCGGAAACGTTGCCAGTAAAATGGCGCAGATGATGAAACGGATGTCCCAACACCAACAAGTCATCGCTGTCACACACTTGCCTCAGGTAGCCGCCATCGCAACCCAGCATTTGAAGGTATCTAAGAAGGAGTCAAAAGAGACCACACACACGCTCGTAGAAGCCTTAGAAGATGACGTCCGCGTCATGGAGATTGCCTCAATGCTCAGCGGGACCGTTGTAAGTGACGCTGCAAAGGAAAATGCTGCGGCACTGATCGCCGATCACCGTTCGAAAGAAGTGGACTAGCTCCAATTAAAACCTCCAATCGAGGCTAATGGACGGCAAGAATGGCAATTGATCCACCCGATCACCCGTGACCCGGTTTACATAAAACACGTTGTCACGGCTGTAAACATTTGTGGCACCTGCAGAGCACTCAAGGGTGTGGTTCTCCCATTCAAATTCCCTGCGGATGCTCAAATCCAAGCGGTGATAGGCCGGCAATCGACCCTCATTGAGACCGGCAAACTGAATGCCTAACTCTTCACTATTCGCGACGACGTAGTCGGTTGCAATGCCATCCACCACGTTAGGTGGCTGGAAGAATCCTTGCGTTTGCGTGAAGGGCAGACCCGAACCCAAATTCCAGCGAGCGCTAACTTCCCACGCCTTGTCCTTTCCAAGCCCTTGTGAAACGACCAGATTGACATTATGACGACGATCAAACACCGGATCATACCAGCGGAACCCATCCCAACGATCCACATTCCCATAGCCATATACCAGCCACATATATGTGGATCGCTCCTCGTACTTCAAAACGACATCTGCGCCATAAGCAATTCCCGTTTCCACGATGAAATCTTTCCGCAGCACCTCCGGTACATCTGCGTTGTCCGCATTGTCTTCAAAAAGCTTGTTGCGATTCGCATTGGTCAATTGCGTGAAGTTTTTCAGGTATCCCTCGACATTGAGATTGAACCGCTCAGTCAAATCAAATTCAAAACCAGATATCACGTGCTGTGCGGTTTGCAACGAGTGATTCACCTCTTGTACTTCACCCGATGGAGTGAGCAGATTTCGCTGCAAATTCTCGGGTCCCGCGAGAAAACCATAAAACAGGTTTACGACATCCCGATCCGAATTGGAGCTGATGACATTTTGTGAATAGAGGCCGGCTGCCAACTTCAATCGGAGTCGTTCACTCGCTTTGTATTTGATACCGATTCGAGGCTCCGGGCGGAAGCGTGCAATGGAGCTGTAGTACTGCATACGCATGCTCGGATTGATGATCCAATCGCCATTGTTGATGCGATAATCCAAGTAACCCGCAAATTCTGTGGTGTTCTCCTTCTGCCCGACCTGAACGCCGATTGAGTTGAACGTTTGAAAATCGGTTTCCATCCCGACAACTTCCAATCCATATTCAACGGCATTCTCACCCAACATGTATTTGAAATCCAAACCGAAATTAAAGCCATTGACACTGCTGAATCGATCCTCCAACTCCTCTTCCTGCAAGCGAATCTCATAGTTGCTCGCAGCAAAGTGCCCATTCATCAAAATGGCTGAGCCGGAGGGTACCACCGTGAAGTTACCTCCGGCGCCCGCATTGGTCCATCCCAAATCAGACAGCGCTTGGTAATTGACGCGATCGCTAAAATTGAATCCAAAGAGGCTAAGTTTCGAGCCATTGCCACTGCCAAAAGAAACTTTCCCGTAGGCATCCGTAAAATTGAAAGGCAGACCTCGGCCATCGTCATTGACATAGTCGTAGAGCACCTTGGAAGTTTGCTCGAGGTAACTGTGCTTCAACGAGAGGATGTACGAGATGCCACCGCCTCCTGTTCCTAGTTTTTTCAACGGGCCCTCCAAGGTTAATTTGGCTCCAAACGGACTCACTCCTACCCGGCCTTGTATTTTCTTCTTATTTCCATCGCGTGTCTTGATGTCCATGATTGATGAAATTCGACCGCCAAATTTGGCGCTGAATCCACCCGTATAGACATCTGCATTGGATATGACATCGGAATCGAAAACACTGAACAGACCTATGCTGTGGAAAGCATTGTAAATGATCATCCCATCGAGTAGAACCTTGTTCTGAATGGGAGAACCGCCCCGGATGTACAACTGACCTCCTTGGTCACCTGTGCTAATGAACCCCGGAAGTACCTGCAACGCCTGCACCAAATCGGGAGACCCTCCGAAGCTTGGTATTTTCTTCAAGTCGGAAGGTCGAATGGTCTCAATGGACATGTTGACCTTGGTCGTCTGCTCTTGCCGGTCTGCATTGATCTCAGCACTGCCCAGCTGAATCACCTTGCTCTCGAGGAAGAAATTACGCGTCAATATTTTGCCATCGATTACCTCAACAGCTTCCGAAATGCCTTCGAATTCCATGCTCGATATCACTAGGGTGTACTGACCTGCAGGAACACGAGTAAGGCTGTAAAAACCTTCTATATCCGTCATCACACCGCGGGAAGAACCCTCCAAAGCGACACTCGCAAACATCACCGGCTCACCCGAATCTTTGCTCCGAATAAACCCTTTCACCGTTGCTTGCGACCAACTCAGCAAAGGGCACATTAACGTGACCGTGAGCATGAGCCCAACGAGACATCTTCTTTCTTGCATAGACGCGAATTTACCACATTCAACCCAAGTCATCAGCCAACATTTTTTTGATTCTGTGTTCCAATTGCTCAGAACTCAATTTTTCGCGCAAACGATCCACCACCAATGGAAATGAAAAGGGGGTTGGATGCACCGGAAAAGAGGGCTTTATGACACGGTGCTGCAGTCGATCGAGCACGGATTTTAGCCGCTTCCATTCCATCTGTTGATCGATCAACTCATCATACGCTTGGCGGAAAAGCAAATTCTCCGGATCAAACTCGCGGAACACTTCAAAGATCAACCCCGAATGCGATTGCAAGTGCTTGACGCCTTGATGCTGACCGGGAAATCCTTGAAAGGCCAAACCCGCAATCACAGCGATGTCACGGAACCTCCTCCGAGCCATCTCAGCGGCATTAACACCCGATTGTATGTCAGACATTAAATTATTAGTTGACAATAAATTAAGGCTAACCACCTCATCTAGAATTAAGGGTTCGTCAGAAAGCAATTCAAATCCATAATCGTTGCAGGAAATGGAAATCGACAGTGGACGAAACTGGCTCCACCGGTACGCCATGAGCATCCCCAAAGCTTGGTGAACACCTCGCCCTTCGAATGGATAAAAACAGAGGTGATGCCCATCATCGGTTTGAAACTGTTCCACCAAGATTTCATCCTGAAACGGGAGTTCACTCATCTGCTGCTGCAGCTCTAGCAAAGGAGAAACACGAGCCATTTCCGGTGAACGAATGTGCCCTCTTCCGAAAGCGTCTAACTCATCGCGCAATGCATGGCCCAATTCAGACGAAAGGGAGAGTCGCCCTCCGAGGTAAACCGGCACACGGCCTTTCGGCTTTTTGCTTCTTTTGACTTGCACGATGGATTCCTTGATGCGCAAAAACTCTAGACTCATTCCAGCAAACCAAAAACAATCCCCCGGCTCCATGCTCGCTACGAAATATTCCTCCACATGTCCAATGAATCCCCCTGTCTTCCACTTGACCTTGATCATTTGATCAGACACGATGGTACCAATGCTCATGCGATGGCGACGAGCTTGGCGGCGATCACGCAATACGTATCGCCCTGACTCGTCATCAACCGTGACACGCTTGTACTCTTCATAAGCAGCTAGAGATTCACCGCCGTTGCAAACGAATTGCATGCACCAGAGAAACTCATCTTTTTCCACCATTGCAAAGGCATGGGTGGACTGAACCATCTTCTCCGTTTCCAGCGCATCGAATCCATCACCGACCGCCAGCGTGCACAAAAATTGAATCAAGACATCGAAAGATCGGATGAGGGGATCGCGCTGCTCAATACGCTCATTTTCAATGGAATCCCTCAGCGCAGCTGCTTCAATCAATTCGAGTCCATGCGTGGGCAGAAAATACACCTTGCTCGTGGCGTGTGGTGAATGCCCCGATCTTCCGGCGCGCTGCTTAAATCGAGCAACCCCTTTGGGGCCTCCTATTTGCACCACTGCCTCCACAGGCCGAAAGTCCACACCTAAATCCAACGAACTGGTGCAAACGACTGCTTGCAGCTCTCCTTCATGCAAAGCCGTTTCAACCCAGTCCCTCAATTCCTTGGCAATGGAACTGTGATGCAGCGCAAGTGTTCCTGCCAAATCAGGGGCTGACTCAAGGAGCTTGTGGTACCAAATTTCCGATTGCGACCGTGTATTGGTAAAAATCAATGTGCTGCCGTGATTCCGGATCACGTCAACCACTTGGTCGACCAGTTTCAAGCCCAAATGACCGGCCCATGGAAGACGTTCAAGATGAGATGGCATCAACGAATGAACCGCGATATTTTTTTTCCATTGGGCGCGAATCAGCTTACCCGCGTGGCCAGGCCCGAGCAATGCTGCCATTGCCTCTTTCGGATTGCCCAAGGTCGCCGAGATCCCCCAAACCATCAAGGACGGCCGTTGCAACCGGAGCCAAGAGGCAGCCAACTCAACTTGGACACCGCGTTTCGTTCCGAGCAATTCATGCCATTCATCCACGATCAGGCATTCCAAATCAAGGAATCGCTTCCCACTGCCCTTCATGGCCAAAAGGACATGCAACGACTCGGGTGTAGTGATTAGCACGTGCGGCAGTTGCTTTCTTTGACGGGCTTTTTCCGAAGCCAATGTATCACCGGTGCGGGTGCCAACCTCCCAATCCAAATTGAATCCCTCGCACAAGCGCTCCGCACTGAGTTTGATTTCTTTCGTCAACGCACGTATGGGTGCAATCCAAATCATGCGAACACCAGCCTTCTTCCTTCCTGAGGTCTCTTCGAGGACCGCCCGCGCCAAGGTCGATGCCATGGCGGCATATGTCTTTCCTGAACCCGTAGGTGCAATGATCAGACCTTGTTCATTTGCCGCTTGCGCCTCCCACACATCTTGCTGGAAAGCGTGCGGCTTCCAACCTCTTGAAGCAAACCAGCTCCCAATCAATTCTGCAGAAGTTTGGCTCATGTGCGGGCATTTTCAACGGGAAGGAAGCGCATGAAACTCAGTTTTACGGTGAAGCACATTGCCTTCAATTGGCTGCTGATTATCTTCGGCATGTTATTTGGAAAGAAACCATCATGAAAGTTCTACAATTCTCCCTGCTGTTTGGTTTAATGTTGGCACAGCCTTTTTCTTCAATTGCTCAGCGATACACAGATGAAGACGATGAGCCTCCGTTGATTCCACAAGAAGACTTCGACGAGCTATTGATGTGGATGGTTGATGAGAAATTTGAAAAGGTTCTCTACAAGGCGATTCGTTACACCGAGGACGACGAAACCAAGAAAGAACCCGTCCCCTATGTTTTCATGTCCATGGCGTATTTCAAAATTTCTGAATCAGGCAACCCTGAATTTGAAGAGAAATATTCGAATGCGCTCAAAAACGCCCTGAAGTATGCCTCCAAATTTGTCAAAAAAGACAAGGAGAAAGAATACTTGAGTGAATACACCGATTACTTCAACGATTTGAGGCGGGCCACTATGAATCAAGCGGAAGTATACGTGGATGACGAAAAGTTCACCAAAGCCAAATCTTACTACAAATACCTCTGGACATTGGACGCCGAAGACCCCGGTGCATGGATGATGTACGGAAGTGTGCTTTGGAAAAGCAAAGCCAAACGAGACGCGGAAGAATCTTGGGCAACTGCTGCGAATTTACTCAGTGAATTTGAAGGACGGGGCTTGGAAGAAGTGCAGGTTGACTTGCTCAAATTCGCTGCAATCTATACCGCGGAAATGTTAGCGGCAGAAGGAAATCGAACGGATGCACGGCGTTGGATCGAGAGCATAGACGCTGTTCTCGGAACCGACCGGGAAGTGAAAGCGGTGCTGCGTTCGATTGGAGGCTAAAAACTAACCCTGAGGAAGCCGAAGCATCTAACGGCCATAAACATCGATCAGGACATGCTGTTCTCGTTCCCAATTCAGCTGGGATTGAGCCCGGGCTAGACCATCTTGGACTTGAGCTTTGAAGGATGGTTTCTCCCCTGCCATGGCCATCAAAGCTTCCAACCACGCTTGCGGCTCATCACCTTCGACTACTCGACCGATTCCGTAGGTGCGGAGTAGTGCGACGCAATCGGGCAAATCATTCACGAGCACCGGCACTCCTGCTTGAATGCATTCAAACAATTTGTTGGGTAAGCAATAGAGGTAGCTCAGGCAAATGGGGCGAACAGAAACAAGTCCTACATCCGCGTCTTTCGTGTACTGAAGCATTTCTTGGTACGGCACAGCCGGTTGAAAATGTACGTTTTCCGATGAGGCGGCTGCCTCTTCAATGGAACCTTGAAGCATCCCATACCCCATGAAAACGAGTTGAATCCGACTTCCTTGCAGTTTTCCAGACATCGCCAACAACTCTTCAATTCCCCGATTGATGGTAAACGCACCTTGGTACAAGGCGATGAAATCATCGGAACCGAGGCCGAGGGATTGACGCAGTTTCCCTTCCCCCGGAGCGGTTACTTTGGCCGTGTCCGCATCGATTTTGTGAGGCACATTTCGAAGCAACTGCACCTCACCTAAACCATGCGGCTGGTACCGTTCCAAGTAAGCAGCGGCAATCGACGGACTCACGACAATCACCTCATCCGCAAATCGAATGAATCTTCGTTCCAACCAACCCACCGCACGCAGGTACCTTCTGCCCTTGCCATTTCTTTCGGATTCGAATTCGTGGCAATCGTAGATCAATCTCAAACTTGGCCGAGTAATCTTAGCCAGCAATCCAATGACGAAGGCTTCTGCATCGTTGCAATGCCAAGCCTCAAATCGGCGATAGCCCAGGGCGATTTTAATAGCCAATTCCGCTAATTTCAAGGTTCCTCGGAAAACACGTGTGGGCATCACGAGACAAATACGATGCACATCAAACAAATCCTGATGACGTTCTCGCTTCGGCAATCCGGGCTTGTGAAGCGCGACAACCGTCACATCATGGCCTTCCGTTGCAAGCGTCGCCGAAATCTTGAGCACCCGATTGTCACGGGTGAAATCATTGAGAACCACATTCGCTATCCTCATCTCTTTTTCAGTGGACGCTCCCCCGCGGCATACATTCTTTCGATGATATCAACGACTTTCAGCCCTTCGAGGGCATTGGTGGTGATTTGACCGTCTCCGATTAGCGTGGCTTCAATGTTTTCGAAGATGTAGCCGTGATTCGCCGCCGAGCCTTTGTAATGTCCGTAATCATTTGCCGGATTTGACGGTGGCAATTCCGGCATCGTATAATCCAGAACGTCGCAATACTCGACTTCGTTCATGTATTGGCCTCCCACTTTGATTGTCCCCTTTTCGGCGATGATCGTTACGGAGGACTCGAAATTTTTATGGGCCACCGAAGTCGAAAAATTAAAGGTGCCAAGCGCATTGTGCTTGACAAATTCAAAAGACACGAGTCCAGAATCCTCAAACTCCGTGGTATTGTTATGGTTAAAATCCACAAAACGGCTTTGTATGCGATGAATATCTCCGAAAACCCAATACATCAAGTCAATGAAATGACTGAATTGCGTGAAGAGTGTCCCACCGTCGAGGTCGAGCTTGCCCTTCCAAGGAATTTTACCATAGTAGCGGTCGTCCCGATTCCAATAGCATTGCACCTGTACCATGTGAATCTTGCCCAATGCGTCGGAGCTGATCAAATCCTTGAGCCAAATTGAGGGCGGTGAATACCGGTTTTGCATTACACAAAACACTTGTTTTCCCCGGGATAAGGCAGTATGTAAAATGTCTTCTCCATCTTGGCGATTCAACGCCATCGGCTTTTCTATCACAACATGACAGTCGGATTTAATAGCGAGAATCGACTGCTCGGCGTGAAATCCATTTGGGGTACAAATGCAGACAACGTCCAGCTCTTCATGCGCATCGAGCATGCGCTCAATCGAATCGTAATGCGGCACCGTTTCATCCACACCACATTCAGAACGTGATCGAATATCTGCAAAGGCCGTGAGTTGAAACGCTGGGTTTCGGCGGATCATTTCCATATGCCGCTTTCCAATATGTCCCGCTCCAACAACCCCAAATTTCAAGTGAACCATGCTGCGAAATTACGACAATCCCACCTTATCGTCGTGCACTCCTTTGGAACAATCGGTACCCGAGAAGCACTTCGAAAAACAACGGAGAGCGCTCACTTTTGTAATATTCAATTCCAGCGGAAATGGGTCCAATTGGCAATTCTTTCCAAACGTGTATGCCTCCCATCCAAAACGAGGGAATAGCTGAATCCAGACGGGGTCCTTTATCGCCACTGACAATTCCTTTGGTGGCTTTGAAAAGATGAATTTCAGAACGCAAATGAATTCCATTCAAAACCGTCCAGTCAACAACCGCGGCGACAGCACCGAAATTATAGCCTCGGAAATGTTCCAAAAAGACCGCCTTGGATCCAGGCATGGGCGAGTAAGAAACAGCCTGAGCCAACGAACCCCTGTGAGTGGTTCGCAGTGTTTCGCTTGATATCCGTCCCTCTGCCTTCACTCCAAAAACCAATCTTTCCGTGATTGACATGTACGTTTCGAACTGCGCCAATCCTCGGAAAAACCTCAAATCTTTGTTCACTGAATCGCGGGTATCCAACGCATCTTCCGGTGTAAATGCCGAAGCGTAATTCCCGCCGTGAAATTGGCCCCCAATTTGAAAACGAGAACCCGCTGTTGGGAACTGACGGTGGTTCCGTCCTTCATGGAACCAATTCAATCCAATCACAGAGCCCACGAAGCTGTCCTCATTCAAGGGATCCGACGAAGAAAATAGCCAATTCGAATACGTTCGATCCAATGATTGAATACCCAGTACAGATAGTTGAAGCGCACTTCGCGTGCTCGAGGGTAATGTGAATCTACTGCCCCATTCCAATTCAGAAGAATTGAAAAAGGTAGGCCTGATTTCTTGCAAGAATCCGACAAGGTCTCGCGTATAATTCCAGCGTCGAATATTGAAGAGCGGCTCTACGACCCAAGGAAGTTTGCCCGCATGATGAAAAGCAATACCAAGTCCCAAATCCGAATAAAGCGTTCCTAAAGATCCGCTCAATTTGGCCACCTTCGGAATCCGACCAAAGTGGGTGTATTGCAAGGCAGCATGCCCCATGCTCAAGGGCTGCGACGAGGCTCCTCCACCTACCGTGAATTTCAGTGAGCGTTCTTCAACCACATCTATTTGAACTTTGAACGCGTCATCATTCAGCTTCGCTCTCGGAAAGACGCGCCCAATAAAGGCATTCGCCTCCAGAAAAAACATCCGCTTTTTCAGCGCGTCAGCTATTCCTTTCTTTTTCTCAAAGCGCAAAAGACCTTCCGCATATACCTGCTGATGTTCACCCAAACCTGCCACCTCGATTTCAGAAACATCAAATGCGCTTAAGGTCGAGAGGAACGCACTGCGCTTTGCAGAAATGCTCTCCATACTTCCCTCCACTGGCAGTTTATCGCCATTTGATGCAACAAATTCCAAACCACTCGAATACCCCGCTGCACACGCCTGATCAACTTTATCAAAATCAAGCGTCCCCGATTCCAACTCTGAAATAATTTCAAATGTTCGGGCCAAGTGAGGGGCATCCACCACATTGTGCTGCATCACCAGCGCCTCTATCTGCGTGATCAACGCATCGGACTCAAAATTCGAAATCGCGGACTCCGTTCCTGAAATCAAAATGATATCGGGATCAAATTCTTCCACCATCACATCCACCGGCCGGTTATTGTAGAGTCCACCATCATAGATAGGCCTCCCTTCCATCCAGACAGGACGCATGTAAAATGGAAAAGATATCGAAGCGCGGATTAATTCGGGCAAATACCCTTGACTGAATACGGTGTCTGTTTTCGCGAGCACATCGCTTCCAACGCAGCGAAAAGGCACCATCAATGAATCAAAGTTAGCTCCCGCTGCTGACGAAGCGGGCGCCAACTCCTGCATCAATGCCCAATCCAACGGCAAACTTGAAATGAGGTGACCTTTGACACCACTTTGAGCAGTCCCTAAATGAATACTGAAGATACCTGGCGATCCAAAATCAGTCGAAAACTCATACGGATCCAGCGGCTTGCCTGAGACCCGTGATTGAAATTCCGGCGTGCTGAGCAATGCCTTCATCGCCTGTGGCGTCCATCCCGATGCATAGTATCCCCCCACTAGGGCACCAACACTTGTTCCGACCACAAAGTCAATGGGAATATGTGACTCTTCAAGGGCCTGAATCACTCCAACATGTGCCGCACCTCGCGCACCTCCGCCCGTCAACACCAAGCCAACCGTTGGGCGGTCATTTTGACCCAAGCAAGGATTCAGCGCAACGAAAGCAGTGATTGCCCACAATAGGAAAAGGGAGAGGCGCTGCATACTGCGAATTTATGCCTCAACGTGTCGCTGCGTAAATTTGTCCATGCGAATTATTAGCCTTGTGCCCAGTTGGACCGAATACCTGGTTGACATCGGTCTGTCGGATCAGATTCAAGGACGAACAAAATTTTGCGTCCGCGCGGGCAAAAACAAGGAATTCATTCCAATCATCGGCGGCACCAAAACATTTCATGTCGATCGCATTGAATCCCTGAAACCCGACCTCATCATCGCCAGCAAGGAAGAGAATGACAAAACACTTGTTGAGGCGTGCAGGCGTTTTGCTGATGTACTTGTAACGGATGTGAAAACAGTGATCGGTGCCATTGAGGCTTGCCATGACATCGCTGCGGCCACCCGCCAAAAGTCGGCAGCACGTCGGCTAACGGACAAAATCCAATATGCTTGGGGGGAACCAAGAAAACCAAAATGCACCGGAAGCTATGTGGTCTGGAAAGATCCCATGATGCTGGCAGGTACCGACACATTCATCCATGCGGTCATGCAATGGTGGGGCATTGATAACGCAGCAAAAAATCTGAAAGACAGCCGCTACCCTGAAATTTCGGCGCAGGCCTGGAGCAATATGGAATGCGGCCATGTGCTGCTTCCGAGCGAGCCATTTCCGTTTCAAGCCAAACACATCCCCGAATTTGCCGCCCGCGGCAAAGAAGCCCAGCTCGTGGATGGCGAGGCATTCAGCTGGTATGGAAGCCGAATGCTGCACGCTGCCCCCTATTTGAATGAATTTACCAAGGCACTCTCAGCCTGACACCTTGACGGAATAAATACGACCCTGGAGACTGAATATTCGCCTTTTTGTCAGTTGCAGTCCCCGAGTTTGCCAATCTTGTCAGCCCACTTTCATCAAAATCGAATCGGCACACTCCTTGACAAGAGAAGACCAAACAATTGAATCAATCTAACATCATGAGTAAAATCATTGGAATAGACTTGGGAACCACCAATAGCTGTGTTTCCGTCATGGAAGGCAACGAGCCTGTCGTCGTTACGAATGCGGAGGGAAAACGCACCACTCCTTCGATCATTGCCTTCATAGAAGGAGGCGAGCGAAAAGTGGGAGAGCCGGCGAAGCGTCAGGCCATCACCAATCCAACAAAAACCATTTACAGCATCAAGCGGTTTATGGGAAGTTCATTCGACGAGGTAAAAAAAGAAGCTTCTCGAGTGCCTTATAAGGTGGTCAAAGGAGACAACAACACGCCACGTGTGAAAATCGACGACCGGATGTATACCCCACAAGAAATCAGCGCCATGACCCTTCAAAAAATGAAGAAAACGGCCGAAGATTACCTGGGTGCAGAGGTTACCGGAGCGGTCATCACAGTTCCTGCCTACTTCAACGACGCCCAGCGTCAGGCCACGAAGGAAGCCGGTGAAATTGCAGGACTCGAAGTGAAGCGAATCATCAACGAGCCAACCGCTGCAGCATTGGCATATGGCATGGACAAAAAGTCCATTGACCAAAAAATCGTTGTATTTGACCTCGGAGGTGGTACGCACGACGTCTCCATTTTAGAATTGGGTGACGGAGTATTCGAAGTGCTTTCAACGGACGGAGACACCCACCTTGGAGGGGATGATTTTGACCAAGCCATCATCGAGTGGTTGGTGAAAGAATTCAAAGATGAGAACGGTGGTTTGGATCTCTCCAAAGATCCCATGGCGTTGCAACGTTTGAAAGATGCTGCGGAAAAAGCGAAGATCGAATTGTCGAGCACTACCAGCTCTGAAATCAATTTGCCTTACATCATGCCCGTTGACGGCGTGCCAAAGCACCTCGTACGTTCCCTCTCGCGCGCCAAGTTTGAGCAAATCGTAGATGCTTTGGTCAAGCGTACCATTGAGCCTTGCGCAGCAGCGTTGAAAGCCGCAGGCTTGGAAAAGTCGGACATCGATGAAGTCATCCTCGTTGGCGGATCAACCCGTATTCCAGCCGTGCAGGACGCTGTGAAAAGCTACTTCGGCAAGGAGCCTTCAAAAGGGGTCAATCCGGACGAAGTCGTTGCCATTGGAGCAGCGATACAAGGCGGTGTGCTCTCAGGCGATGTGAAGGATGTGTTGCTCTTGGATGTCACGCCTCTCTCTCTTGGAATTGAGACCATGGGCGGTGTGATGACCAAATTGATTGACGCGAACACAACCATTCCTACCAAAAAGTCGGAAACCTTTAGCACGGCGTCAGATAACCAGCCTAGTGTTGAAATTCACGTGCTGCAGGGCGAGCGTTCGATGGCCACTGACAACCGAACCATTGGACGTTTCCAATTGGCCGACATTCCGCCATCACCGCGCGGTGTGCCGCAAATCGAAGTCACCTTTGACATCGACGCCAATGGCATAATCCAGGTCAGCGCAAAGGACAAAGCAACTGGAAAAGAGCAGAACATTCGAATCGAAGCATCCAGCGGATTGAGCGATGAGGAAGTGACGCGCATGAAGCAGGAAGCGGAAGCCAACGCCGAGGCAGACCAACAAGCCAAGGAACGCATCGAAACCTTGAACCAAGCTGATGCGCTTGTATTCCAGACCGAGAAACAGCTTACGGAATTTGGAGACAAAATCTCCGAAGGAAACCGAGGCCCAATTGACGAAGCCCTGGAATCCCTCAAAAAAGCACACGCCGAGCAAGACATCGATGGCTGCAAAGCAGGAATGGAAAAACTCAATGCAGCATTCCAGGCGGCAAGTCAGGAAATGTATGCAGATCAAGGCGGAGCACCTGAAGCAACGGCAGAAGGTGCGCAGGCTGATGCCAATGACTCCGAAGTCACAGATGTCGATTTCGAAGAAGTGAAATAAGTCCGAATCTGATGAAGCGCTTCGGCGCCCCAGAAGGCCCCTGAATGTTCGATCATTCAGGGGCCTTTTCATTGAACCGAGTTGGCACTTGGTTGTTACAATGAAGCATGGAAACTTTGAATACAGCGCCGTGGAAGCAGAAGGCACGATGGGTCTTAATTTGTATATCACTGGTTTCCATTATCATGGCATGGCGAGTAAGTCAAATTGGATTCAATTACGATTTTGAAAGCTTTTTTCCTCAAGACGATCCACACACATCATTTTACCTGGATTTCCGCGAGCGATTCGAATCCGACAACGACTTTCTAATCGTTGGCATCGAAAGCCCACAGAGCATTTACGATGCTGATTTCCTGGCTGACGTAGATCGATACACCAACGAATTGCTCGAATTGCCACATGTGACATCAGTGATCTCTCCAACGCAACTCCGGGAGCCCATTCGGATGGGATTATCGCTGGTGCAGCGCCCCTTGCTTCGCTGGCAATCACCGGACTCTATCGTTGCAAACAACCTGATCGCTGATTCCATTCGCATTGCCCAGCGTAGCCATTACGTTGGAACCTTGGTCTCCCAGAACGCGACTGCCCTGACCATTCAAGTGGCACATCAGCAGAAACTATCGAAAGAGGGGTGTGATGAGCTGGCAAACGCCATCTTAAATTTGGCCAAAACCTGGAAACACCCGAGTCACATTGCGGGTCGAGCTGTTGCCCAGAAATACTACGTCGATGTCATGCAGAGCGAGGTGGTATTGTTTGTTTCGGTTGGCATGGCCATTATCGTGCTTTTCTTGTGGTTGGCCTTTCACAGCGCTTGGGGCGTCGTAATTCCCTTGCTCGTGGTATTGCTCAGTGGGCTCTGGACACTCGGAATCATGGAACTCACGGGGAAATCCATCGATGTGATGACCATCGTGCTCCCAACCATCATTTTTGTGGTCGGAATAAGCGATGTGGTTCACATTCTCTCCCGGTATTATGAGGAATTACGCGGAAATTCAACCCAATCCATGGCCATTGCAACGGCCTTCAAAGAGGTCGGTCTGGCCACCTTCTTAACCACCCTCACCACCGCCGTCGGATTTCTCACGTTAATGACCTCATCGGTCGCTCCCATTCAGGATTTCGGCTTGTACGCGGCTACTGGTGTCGGTGTCGCTTATGTATTGGCCTTTAGTCTACTCCCAGCGGTAATGGTTTTGTTTCCAGCGCCAAAAATCACCCATGTAGGTTCAGGGACTTTCTGGAACCGAACGCTGCATCGAGCAATGGGATACGCTTTAAAACGAGGCCAATGGATTCGCTGGGGCGCCTTGATCGTTTGCGCCTTGGGAGCGATTGGCGCCGCCCAAATCGAAGTGAATAACGTATTGCTAGAAGACTTAGCGGACGACGATCCCTTTCGCCAAGAATTTAATTTTTTCGAACGTGAATTTGCGGGAGTGCGCCCTTTTGAACTCGCCATCCAGGTGGATGAAAGCGCTTCGATCTACGATTTGAGGGTCCAGCAAGACATGGCGAGAATCACCTCTTTTCTAAAAACAGAATACGGGGTAGGTTCCGTGGTAAGTTCTGATGTCATCTTCTCCCAAATCAACCGCTGGAGCAATGGGGACGTCAATGCATTCGAACGGCTTCCTGCTACTTCTAAAAAGTTGGATGCGATGGTCCGATCCTTGGATCGATTCGGGGCCAAGGACGCGTTGAATCGGGTGGCACACGAACCCTCCAACACCCTCCGAATTTTTGGCAAGCTTTCCGATCTTGGCGCCCGCCATTACGAACAGAAGAATGAGGAGTTGCAGCAATGGTTTGCATCTGAGATGCCCAACTCCCCCATGACATTGCGCGTAACCGGCACAGCTCAACTCATCGACATCAATGTAGGGTCATTGGCGGGAGATATGGTCAAAGGGTTGAGCATCGCGTTTCTCATTGTCGCCCTCATCGCAGGGCTGATGTTTCGGAGCGTGACCATGGTCTTCATTAGTCTCATCCCCAACTTCATCCCTTTGCTCCTCATTGCCGGAATAATGGGCTGGACGGGCATTGATCTGAAGCTTTCAACAAGCATCATCTTTACCATCGCCTTTGGCATCGCCGTTGATGATACGATTCATTTCATCAGCAAGCTTCGGCTTCAATTGGCCAAAGGGCGCAGCCTCCCATACGCCGTGAAGCGATCCTTCATTGGGGCCGGAAAAGCCATCATCATCACGAGCATTATCCTGTGCGGAGGATTCATCACTTTGTCGCTCAGCAGCTTTTTGGGAACCTTTTATATCGGTGTGCTCATTTCCCTCACCTTGCTTTTCGCTGTGCTCGCGGATCTTTTTGTGCTGCCTTGGCTGGTATTGAGCTTTTTAACTACGAAAGAAAAATAGTTTTTTGACGTTTTTTTGACGACTTTCGGAATATGAGCATTGACCGAAGAAGTTTTCTGCGCAGAGCCACTGCGCTTGCCGGAGGCGTTGGAATCGGATTGGGCTGGCAACAAGCGTTGGCCAAAGCGAACCGAACGGGGCTTCGTGCACAGTCGGTTCCGAGTTCAACGGTTGGCGATCCCACGATGGTCTCTACATGGAATCACGGAATGCCCGCAAACATGGCGGGCTTCGGCGCACTGGCAAATGGTGGCAGTGCCCTGGACATGATCGAAGCAGGTGCGCGAATTGTAGAAGCGGATCCAACTGGGCAGAGCGTTGGACTCGGCGGATTACCAGATCGTGATGGACACGTCACCTTGGACGCGTGCATCATGGATCACACCCAAAATGCGGGCAGCGTGTGCTTTGTTCAAAATGTTGCGCATCCCCTCTCTCTGGCTCGTCAAGTTATGGAAAACACCCCTCATGTCATGCTCGCAGGAGCAGGGGCCGAGCAATACGCGAGAGAATTGAAGATGCCAGCCACTCCACTCCTAACGGAGGCTTCGAGGAAGGCCTGGGAGCAATGGCAAATTGAATCGAATTATGCCCCCGTAATCAACATCGAAAACCATGACACCATAGGTTTGCTTGCGCTCGATGACCAAGGACGATTGGCGGGCGGCTGCACCACCAGCGGCGTAGCGTACAAAATGCACGGCCGCGTGGGCGATAGCCCAATCATTGGAGCCGGACTGTATGTGGATGGCACGGCGGGCGGTGCAACGGCGACAGGCCTTGGAGAGGCCGTCATGAAAACCGTTGGTTCTTTCTTGGTGGTAGAATTAATGCGACAAGGGGCGCTTGCTCAAGAGGCCTGTGAGGAAGCTGTTCATCGCATCATGAAGGCCATGCCTGTTGATGACTTGCAAGTGGGGTACCTCGCACTCGGTTTGGACGGTTCGGTCGGTGGACACGCGATACATTCCGGCTTCAATTATGCTTTGCACCGTCCAGACGCTTCCAATGCCCAAAAGGCGATTGGCCAATTAATCGATGCCAGCCATGGCTGATGCCAATAGTCATATCGCCCCCATCACCCTCTCTCCTTTTTGGGCGGCAGTGCGGATTATGCGCCCGTGGAATGTGCTCATGGTCGGTATCAGCATGGTGCTCGTTCGCCTAGCATGGATACAACCTGAGCTTTCCAAATTGCTGGATCTTGGCTTCGTTATTCCCGCAATCATCATGATGTTACTCGCTGCCAGCGGCAATGTCATCAATGATTACTTCGACATTGCCGAAGATGCCCTGAACAAGCCGCACAGAGCGCTTGTTGGACGTGTCATAACCCGAAGAACGACGCTTTTGCTCCACCATTTCATGGTGGGTACAGGCCTCTCCATGGCAGTTGCTTTTTCCGTTGATTTGAAGTCGCCCATTCCTTTTTTATGGACGGTTCTCATCGCGGGATTGCTCTGGCTATACTCGCCCCTATTCAAGCGGCGGTTTCTCAGAGGCAATATCGTTGTAGCATTGATTGTCGGGCAACTTCCAATTTGGTGTACCCTTGGGGCGTTTGCGCACCATCCTTGGCATGGCTTTTTGACGGAGACTTCCGGCCAAGGTCTGTTGGCTTACGCTGTGCTCAGCATGGTCATTACCTTCCTGCGAGAAGTCACCAAGGACCTTCAAGACGTGACCGGAGATGCAGCGTCAGGTTACGACACCATTCCCGTTCGCTGGGGACGGGATCGCACACATAAATTGCTGAAAACCATGCATGCGTGCACTTGGCCACTGATGATTGCCGCAGGTGTTCTCGCTTCTATTCAATTCAACTTGGGTACTGAAAGCTTGATTTTCTTATTGCCCTTCTTAGGCGCCCACATCCAGTTGCTGCGGGGCCAAATTGATTCTGTTTCCGCGTGGCAAAAGTTGACCCTCGGCGGGGGCTTGGGCTTTCTTGGCTTTCTGATTTAGCCGAACCTCCGTTCAATTCAGATCCAAAACAATCGTCTTCCTTCCTTGCCCATCCAACGTGAGCCCTTGCAGGCGACCAGCATTCGGCAAGGCACGCCCGAGAATATCAACAGGTTGCAAGCGATATTGAGCAGGAATAAGCAATTGTGACTCCGCAATCGATGAAAGTTCTCGAACATCCATGCATATGACGCCCGGACTAACTCCGCAATCAAATTGTCCCAATAGCTCGCCGGATTCACTTCGAATTTCAACCAGGCCAAACGTACTGTAATCCGTCACGGAAGCATACACCTCTCCTGAAACGGGATCGACAGCCATGCCATAATACGAAGGGCAATCGCTGATCCACGGTGCGGAATTCGCCAAATCTTGGGTGCTCGACTGTCGAACCGCGGCTTCTCCTGAGATTTGGTAGCGAACTTCTGAGTCGATTCCAATAGCAGCCAAACAACCTGAATTTGCTTCTGAAACTTCAACGGTCTCTACAGATTGACCCGCCAAATCCAATGCGCTCAACGAAGTAGAGCTGTAATCCGTGTTATTGACCGAGACAACCGTTTCTCCCGCCGCAAACAAGTGGTAGGGATTCACTCCATTTTCTCCCAAATCCCACTCCAAATATTCGTCCGAATTCGTATCGTAAGCACCGATAAAACCGACCTCATTGCCCCAATCAAACGCATTGTTGATGGCAAAATAGACGCGGTCTCCTGCAACCGCAATTCCTTCTGTAGCAAACTGCGGTCCATTTTCCGATACCGTCAACTCCCCCAACAATTGAAGCGATGTGGCATCGTACCACTGGAAGTAGGCGTCCAATTCCAGGCTCATGCCTTGATCATCGATGTCCCCTCGGGTAACATATACAACGCCTTCGTGCATAGCCATTTTTCGAATGCCAACGGACTCAACCGATTGAAGCAATTGGTAAGTATTGGCATCGTATTGCAAAAGCGCTCCATCCGCTGCCACCAAAATCGTTTCATTGAAGACTACTGCATCCGAGACAAACGCCGCCCCTTCCAGAGTGTCGACTAAGGTATAAAGCTGCAAACCTGGATCGTACACCCCCATGGTGGCGGGTTCGATCACCTCTCCTGTTTGCCAATCAGACCATCCTTCATTTAGCACAATGACTTGGTGAAGATGATTCTGAGAATGAAGATTGAGTGCAAAAATTAAACAGGCAGTCGAAGCAGTGATCAAGCGGGCGATTTCGTTCATGGTACAATTTTGCCACAAAAGTAGTTCGTTATGAAAGGCTACCAAATAAAACAGGCCACCCTTCCGAAGAAAGGCGGCCCGTTTTGAGCAGTCTGCGCTCAATCAATATGTCATGCCCCACGCAAGCAGGAAGTCCAAGAGGTCTTGTGCTTGCACTTGCCCATCGTTGTTGAAGTCTGGACAAACCTGATAGTTGCATGTGTCATCGTCCAAGTTTGCAATTGGATTGTAGTTGAAGGCTGCAGAATCCGTGCAACCGGTCCAGACACAATCACCACTGTCAACAGTAGCATTCGCATCATAGTTACTGGCCGCAGGGTACGTACATCCCATCATATCGCAAACAGGTGCTGGGTTCTCTGCACCACAATAATCAGTGGCTGTGTAGAGATCTTCCAATGGAATTGGTTCAACGTTACACGCTTCTTGCACCCACTCAACACCTCCCCAGACGGGTCCGGATTGGCCGTAAGCTAAGAGGAAGTCCAAAAGGTCAGCGTTCTGAACCACACCGTCGCCGTTGAAGTCAGCGATTGGCACATCTGAACATTCTCCGTCTGCATTCGCATAACTGTTAAAGTTGAACACGTCTTCATCCATACAACCTTCGAAGGAACAGCTTCCATCGTCATCGGTAGCGGCAGCATCGTAGTTCGCAGCATTCGTGTAAACACAACCTGGAATTTCAAACGGATCGCAAATGCCATCACCGTCTGAATCTACGAGGCAGTTGCCGTCGCAGTCATAGCCGGCATCAGCATAGCTGCAAGAACCGTCATCATCCGTGGCGTCAGCATCGTAGTTGCACGCTGTATCATCCTGGCAACCGCCAAGCTCAAACTCGTCGCATACTCCGTCGCCGTCGGCATCGTTGAGGCAGTTGCCATCACAATCGTAGCCCGCATCAGCATACGTGCATGATCCATCTGAATCCGTTGCGTCAGCATCGTAGTTGCAAGCAGTATCGTCCTGGCAACCTGCCACTTCGAATTCGTCGCATACTCCGTCGCCGTCGGCATCGTTGAGGCAGTTGCCATCACAATCGTAGCCCGCATCAGCATACGTGCAAGAATCGTCTTCGTCCGTAGCGTCCGCATCGTAGTTACACGCGGTGTCGTCCTGACAACCTGCAATTTCGAATGGATCGCATACGCCGTCTCCATCTGCATCAGCAAGGCAGTTGCCATCGCAGTCGTAGCCTTCATCGGCATACGTACAAGAACCGTCATCGTCCGTGGCGTCAGCATCGTAGTTGCAGGCGATTTCGTCTTGGCAACCTGCCACTTCGAACTCGTCGCATACACCATCGCCGTCTTCATCGTTGAGGCAGTTGCCATCACAGTCGTAGCCTGCGTCAGCATACGTACATGATCCGTCTGAATCCGTTGCATCAGCATCGTAGTTGCAAGCAATTTCGTCCTGGCAACCTGCCACTTCGAACTCGTCACATACGCCGTCGTCATCCGCATCGTTCAAGCAAACCCCGTCACAGTCGTAACCGGCGTCCGCATACGTACAAGAACCGTCTTCGTCCGTGGCGTCCGCATCGTAGTTGCACGCGGTGTCGTCTTGACAACCTGCAATTTCGAATGGATCGCATACACCGTCGCCGTCTGCGTCAGCAAGGCAGTTGCCATCGCAGTCGTAGCCTTCATCGGCATACGTGCAAGAACCGTCTTCGTCCGTGGCGTCAGCATCGTAGTTGCAGGCGATTTCGTCTTGGCAACCTGCCACTTCGAACTCGTCGCATACACCATCGCCGTCTTCATCGTTGAGGCAGTTGCCATCACAGTCGTAACCAGCGTCCGCATACGTACATGATCCGTCTGAATCCGTTGCATCAGCATCGTAGTTGCAGGCAGTATCGTCCTGGCAACCAGCCACTTCGAATTCGTCGCATACTCCGTCGCCGTCGGCATCGTTCAAGCAAACCCCATCACAGTCGTAACCAGCATCAGCGTATGAGCAAGAGTTATCGTCTGTGTTTGCGTCTGCATCATAGTTACAAGCCTCCGCATCCGTACAACCAGGATACAAGCACGTGTCATTTTCATACGCGGCATCTTCGTCGTAGTTAGACGCTTCTGGATCAGTACAGCCACAGGCATTTCCTGCACCTGAAGCCGACTCGCCGTTGGCGTTGAACGTACCTACACCATCGAAGCTAAACGACTTAAAGATATCGTTCGAACCATCTCCTTCACTGAAGATTTGAGCATTCAATGTACCGTCGAATGAACCGGCGGTAGTCAATTGCATAATCAGTACGCGTTGATTCTCTGCATCTGGCAAACCATTTGGCGCACCATTCGTTAAGAACCACGCACCCCCGGTCCAATCGTCAATGACGAAATTGTCTCCGTCCATGTCTGAGTTCGCTACGAAGGCACCTACCCATGGTTGGAACGAGCTTTCAACTGTACTCGTGGTCACCTCAGGAGCAACGGCAGCAGACTCAACGCCAATGGTTACCCAGCTATCAAATGCGAGCGTTGGGAAGAACCCGAACAAAGCGGCGTTCAATCCATCAGCTGTTCCGCCGCTGGCGAACGCGTCATTGTAGAAACCATCTGAAGTGTTAAACGACAGTGGATTCTGGAGGCTTCCGTACATGGCACTCAAGAAATCAGCACTCGACTCCATGCCGATGTAGAATCGGTAAGTCGTCATGCCTGGAATTCCATTGACTGCATGCTCTTCAATCTGCAACGTGTAGCCACTCAATGGCTCACCACATGAACAGTAATCGCATGAACCATCCTCGTCTGTGTTCGCTTCATCATAATTACAAGCTGCTGCATCGGTGCAACCCACAACTTCAAATTCATCACAAACTCCGTCGCCATCGGCATCTGCAAGGCAGTTGCCATCGCAATCATAACCGTCTTCTTCGTAGATGCATTCCACCTCATCCGTTGTTGCTGGCTCGTAATTGCAAGCCGCCTCGTCGAGGCAACCCGGAACTTCAAACTCATCGCAAACACCGTCACCGTCCGTATCGACAATGCAATTTCCATCGCAATCGTATCCTGAATCTGCAAAGACGCAAGGCACGAGTTCAGTTACAAGCGCTGGATCTACATAGTTACACGCACTTGGATTCAAACAACCCTCCACTTCGTTTTCGTCACAGACATAGTCGCCATCCGCATCATTGATGCAATTGCCATCACAATCTGTAATACCATCCGAGTAGATGCACGATCCGTCATCTGTTGTCGACTCCGCGTCAAAGTTGCAAGCGAGCTCATCAACGCAACCGTAGACCGGGAAGTCACATGATCCTTCTACCAAGAAGTTGGCCATAGGATCATAGTTCAACGCTATCGGGTCATTGCAACCGCAAATAGCATCCATGAACGTAATGTCCACACGATCGTCATCTTCGTTGTCTCCGTTCGGGAATACCTGTGCTCGGAAAGAACCTGTGATTTGGCCATCCGTAGTCAATTGAGCCACAAGGATGCGCAAGTCTGCACCCACCACTGCGTTGCTCGCAGAAGGCACGACATACCAACCACCGCCAAGTTCCTCCTCAACGATCACTGGACCACCCGCCTCAAACTCAGAGGACCAAGGACCTGGAATCACACCCGCATTGGCCTCTCCAGCTTCCATCGCTGGACCATCCAATCCGACTGTAACATAGGAATCGTAAGCCAGGTTTGGCATCATATCCACCATCATTTCTGACAACAATTCGGGAGTTACTCCACCCGCCTCATGCTGATAGAATGAAGTCGAGCTTGACAAGTTCAAGTTGAAGTTGTTGTCACCGATCAAAGCGGTGACGACGTCCTCTGCGTTCGGCGTAGTCAAGAACACCTGGTATGTGGTCATTCCAGCCAATTCGCCTTCCGTATGGACAGCGATCGGATCGATGATGACGCCGTAGCCTTCTTCCGAAGAAGTGTTGCCGAGGCATGAGCAGTATTCACAACTTCCATCTTCGTCGGTTGCTGTTGGCAAGAAGTTACATGCCGTATCATCTTGGCAACCCGAGATTTCATCTGCGTCACAAACACCATCGTTATCTAGATCGTTGTCTAAAATCGTTCCAGTGCCATCGGTCTCACCTGAGCACGATTCGCAAATGCCGTCGGCGTATAAACACTCACTCGACTCTGTCGAGGCCGCGTTATAGTTGCAAGCATCTGAATCTTGGCAACCGGCTACTTCAAATTCATCGCAGACTCCATCTCCGTCCGCATCGTTCAAGCAAACACCGTCACAATCATATCCGGAAGTCGCGTAGAAACAAGAACCATCTTCGGTGTTTGCATCCGCATCGTAATTACACGCTCCGGCTTCAGTACAACCGTAGTAGAGGCAGTTGCCATCATCATAGGTCGCGTCAAAGTCGAAGTTGTCCGCTTGTGGATCCGTGCAACCACATGAGTTGCCCAATCCATTCTCAGATTCATTTGAAGCATCAAAGGTTCCGACTCCATCAAATGTGAAGGACTTGAACAATTCGTTGTCTCCATTTCCATCAGGGAAGATCTGTGCATTGACTGTTCCGGAAATTGAACCTGATGTGGTCAATTGCATGAACAATACGCGCTGGTTGTCTTCATCAGGCAAACCATTGGCCGAGCCATTGGTCACATACCATGCCCCACCGAATACGCTGAGGTGATCGATCAAGATATCTTGTCCGCTCATGTCCGATGTCGAATTGAAGGCACCAATCCATGGTTGTCCTTCGCTCTCAACCGTTCCGATCGCAACTTCTGATCCTTGAGGAGCATTGTCGATTCCAATCGTCACCCAGCTATCGTATTCCAAACTTGGGAAAATCGTGAAGAACGCACTGTTGATTCCATCTGCAGTAGAACCTGACGCGAAGTCATCATTGTAAAATCCTTCCGTCGTCATCACCGAAAGTGGATTCGCAGCTGTTCCAAACATCGCACTCAAGAAATCTGTAGGATTCTCCATGTCCACATAGAAGCGGTAGGTCGTCATTCCTGCAATTCCATCAACCGCATATTCCTCGACAGTCATGGAATAGTTACTGACCGGGTCTCCACAAGAGCAGTAGTCACAAGAACCATCTTCCTCAGTGTTGCCCATGTCGTAGTTGCAGGCTGCTGCATCCGTACATCCGAGTACTTCAAACTGATTGCAAACGCCGTCCTGATCATCATCTTCCAAGCAATTGCCATCGCAATCATAACCTTCAGCGGCAAAGACGCATGAGCCATTTTCCTCCGTCGCGTCTTGATCGTAATTGCATGCATTGGCGAATGTGCAGCCAAGGATCTCATCCTGGTTGCAAATGCCGTCGCCATCCGTGTCGATCAAACAATTGCCATCGCAATCCACAGCAAATGATGCTGGGTATTCGCAATTGCCGTCATCCTCCGTTGCTTCCTCGTCATAGTTGCAAGCAAACTGATCTGTGCAACCGAAGTTCGGGTATTCACAGGACCCATCTTCATCCGTAGCAGATCCGTCATAGTTCGCTGCAGCATCGTCCGTGCAACCCGCTACTTCGTTCTCGTCACAAACGCCATCACCATCGATGTCGTTGTAGCATTCGCCAGCGCAATCGGTGATGCCTGTGTCGAACACACATGAGCCATCATCTTCAACTGCACCTACCGTGAAGTTGCAAGCGGACTCATCCGTGCAACCACACAAAGGTTGGGTGAAGGCAAGATCCACTCGCTCATCGTTGAAGTTGTCTCCCATCGGGAACACCTGCGTTCGGAATTGACCTGAGATGATTCCATCCGTTGTCAATTGGGCGAAGAGCATTCGGTTGTTCTCGTCTACGTTGATATTCACGCCGTCGGGAGTCACATACCATCCGCTTCCAATGAAGTCATTGATCGTGATGTTTTGACCGCTCTCAAATTCGTTGACCCAAGCTCCAGGAAGAGCAATTGGATTGATTTCCATCGCAGACATATCAGCAGGTCCGTCCAATTGAACGGTTACATAAGAATCGTAAGCCAATTCAGGGAACTGCTCCATCAAAGCGGGATTCTGTCCCAGAGCAGACCATCCACCCGCAAAGTGCTGGTAGAATGAGCTCGTCGTATTGATCTCCAATCCCCACTCCCCGTTTCCGGTGAAGGATGTCACCATATCATCGGGGTGATCCGTTTCCAGGTACAAACGGTACGTTGTCAATCCAGCCAACTCGCCAGATGTGTGGAGCATAACTGGTTCCACAACGACTTCATAACCATCGAAGTTGGCATCAGTGGCAGGACATCCACAGTAAGAACAAGAACCGTCATTTTCCGTGACAGCACTGTCATAATTGCATGCGTCCATGATGTCGCAACCGAAGACTTCTTCACTGTCGCAAACACCGTCGCCATCCGTATCAACGCCGTCGCCACCACAAACTCCACATGCATCCACTTCCGCACATGGAAGGTTGAACGCGTCGTCGTAGTTGCAAGCGGAAGCATCGCTGCAGTTATCTGTTTCATCGCAAATGCCGTCGCCATCTACATCGCTGAGGCAATTGCCATCGCAACCATAGTAGAATGGTGGGAATTCACATTCCGATTGGTCGTTGTAGAGTGCATCTCCATCAAAGTTACAAGCCGCTCCATCCAAGCATCCCACACAAGATGTGAATTCACATGAACCATCATTGGTTGTGGCAGCTGGATTGTAGTTGCAAGCGGATCCCAGGGTACATCCTGGCACAGGGTATGTGCAAGAACCATCCTCATCTGTTGCGCTTCCGTCGTAGTTGGAAGCTTCCGAATCCGTGCATCCTGCGATTTCAAGTTCGTCGCAAGTACCGTCGCCGTCACTATCACTCAAGCATTCACCATCACAGCCGTAGAATTCCTCTGCGTAATCACACTGACTCGCGTTTGAAATGGTCGCTGTTGGGTCATAAGAGCAAGCCGTTTCGTCCATACAACCGGCACATGAAGTGTACTCGCATGATCCGTCAAATGAATTTGCGGATGCATCGTAGTTACACGCATTCGGGAAAGTACAACCTGCGAACAAGCACGAACCGTTATCGGAAGTAGCGCCTTCATCGTAGTTGTCAGCCGCTTCATCCGTGCAACCAACGCACGAAGTATAGTCGCATGATCCATCGTTGTAAATCGCCTCAGGATCGTAGTTGCAAGCAACTTCAACCGTACAACCCAAGCAGGAAACGTATTCACAGCTTCCATCGTTGTAAATGGCCGCTGGATCATAATTGCAGGCTGCCTCAATTGGACAACCTAAGCACGAAACATATTCGCAGCTTCCGTCATCTTCATTGGCACTGGCATCGTAGTTACACGCGAACAGATCCGTGCAGCCTGGGACTTGCATATCCAAAGGCAGCGGAGTTCCGGAGCCATCACCGCAATTACCAAAGACACAGGAAAGGTCATAAACAGTGGCTGCAGGATTATAATTGCACGCACTTGGAATGACGCAACCAAGAACCTCAGGTTCTAGGATAACACATGAGCCATTGTCTTCCGTCACATTGGGATTGTAGTTAACCGCATTTTCATCGGAACAACCATAGATTTCAAGCTCGTCACACGTCCCATCACCATCGGTATCCGTCAGGCAGATTCCATCGCAATCAACGTATGGGTTGGCGGGGAATGCGCATCCTGAAGTAACCGTCGCCGATGGATCGTAATTGCAAGCTTCCTCGTTCATGCATCCAACGCACGACTCATAGTCGCAAGCATCATCCGGTTGAATGGTAGCTGTTGGATCATAGTTACAGGCGTTGGTGGCCATGCAGCCGTAGCAGCTGAAGTCGCAAGCGCTTTGGTCACTTTCTGTTGCATCCTCATTGAAGTTGCAAGCATCAGAATCTTGGCATCCGGCCACTTCAAATTCGTCGCATGTACCGTCGCCATCCGCGTCGTTCAAGCAGGCGCCAGCGCAATCATATCCGTCATCGGAGTATGTGCATGAGCCGTCGTCAGCAGTGCTGCCCGCATCGTAGTTACATGCCGCACTATCAACGCAACCCAGGCAAGATGTGAAATCACATGAGTCATCGTTGGTGTTCGCAGCATTATCATAATTGCATGCATTCGATAGTGTACAACCGAGGTACTGGCAAGATCCATCTTCTTCCGTATTGCCTGAATCATAATTTGCTGACGCTGGATCGGTGCATCCGAATACTTCAAACTGGTCGCACGTGCCATCACCATCGGAATCAACCAAGCAATTGCCTTGGCAATCGTAGCCTACTGCCGCGAAAGTGCAAGAGCCATTGTCATCCGTAGCCAAACCGTTGTAGTTGCATGCAGAGTCATCGGTGCAACCTGCAATTTCAAATTCGTCGCAAGTACCGTCGCCGTCTGCATCGTTTAAGCAAGCACCGCTGCAGTCATAACCAGTATCTGCATATTCGCAAGAACCATCATCGTCTGTGGCATCTCCGTCGTAGTTACACGCCGATGAATCATCGCAACCCGCAACTTCTTGTTCGTCACAAACGCCATCGCCGTCAACGTCGTTCAAGCAAGCACCATTGCAGTCATAACCGGCATCTGCAAATTCACATGAACCGTTTTCAATGGTATTGCCTTCTTCGTAGTTGCAAGCGGCTGGGTTGGTACACCCTACGCAGCTATCAAAATCACATGCATCGGCATCCAACACATCCCAAGAAGAATCGTAGTTGCATGCACTGGAAATTGTGCAACCTGCGTATTCGCATGAGTCGTCATCGTAAGTGGCAGCCTCGTCATAGTTCGAAGCTCCTTCATCGGTGCAACCGGGGAACTCAAGCTCATCGCAAATGCCATCACCGTCCGTATCCGAGAGGCAGTTGCCGTCGCAATCGTACGCAAATTCTGGGAAGTTGCCATCGCAATCGCATGCACCCTCCAAAATACCAGAACCTCCGCACACTCCGCATTCATCATTCGTTGCGCAAGTGCCGTCTTCTTCTGTTGCTTCGTTATTGTAGTTGCAAGCCGCTTCGTCTGTGCAACCCGCAACTTCAAATTCGTCGCAAGTGCCGTCGCCATCTGCGTCGTTCAAACAAACGCCAGCGCAATCGTAACCGTCGGCAGGCAAGGTACCATCGCAATCGCAAGCGCCTTCCGCGATGCCGTCACCGCCGCAAACTCCGCACTCGTCCAATTCTGCACAAGAGCCATCATCATCTGTTGCTGTAGCATCATAGTTGCACGCCATTTGGTCGGTACAGCCCGCGATTTCAAATTCGTCACAAGTGCCATCGCCATCTGTATCGTTCAAGCAAACGCCGGCGCAATCGTAGCCATCGGCAGGCAAAGTGCCATCGCAATCACAAGCGCCTTCTGCAATGCCGTCACCGCCGCAAACGCCGCACTCGTCCAATACGTTTCCTTCGCAGTCGCAGTCCCCATCAGGGATGCCCGCTCCTCCGCATACACCGCACTCATCCAATACGTTTCCGTCGCAGTCACAGTCGCCCTCTGGAATCCCTGCTCCTCCGCACACACCACATTCGTCAATGACGTTTCCATCACAGTCACAAGCTCCTTCTGCAATGCCGTCACCGCCGCAAACGCCGCACTCGTCTAGTTCTGCGCATGAGCCGTCATCTTCTGTGGCATCCATGTTATAGTTGCAGGCTTCTGCATCCATGCATCCCAAAATTGTCAATGGACAAAGCGGGTATGGGCAATCAGAATCATAAGTAGTCGCTGTACCATCCGTACAATTGACTTCACCGTACGTCCAAACTCCGTCGACCTTATAAGCCCAAGAATCTAGGTATTCCCACTCCTGGCCTGAACCATCCACGTTGATGTCTCCGAATGTCTCGATGACCGCGGTATACTCGAACAATTCAATCGCATCATCGCCATTCTGGCTGATGCCTGTGTTGCCCATGAATACATGCTCAAATTCTGAATAGCAGTCAGCGAAGTAAGCCGCCATGGCTTCTTCCGATCGAACCACCAAAATATCGTCACCCGCACTCACAGCAGCTGCCGGGAACGAGTACTCCTCTCCATCGGTTCCACCACCATTGTTGGCTACACCGATTCCGAATGAACTGAGGTCTGCAATGTCCGCAGAAGCCACCACGTGAATCGCTTTACCATTGCTTCCTCCGGATGGAACCGTGAAATCAATGATTCCTTGAAGAGCCAACGCGTATGTCAATGACGCACAAGAACCATCGTCGTCGGTTGCCTCGGGGTTGAAGTTCGGAGCTTCAGCATCCGTGCAACCCGCAATTTCAAATTCATCGCATGTGCCGTCGCCGTCTGTATCGTTCAAGCAAACGCCAGCGCAATCATAACCGTCGGCAGGCAAAGTACCATCGCAATCACAAGCGCCTTCAGCAATGCCGTCACCGCCGCAAACTCCACATTCATCAGTGTATTGGCATGTGCCATTTTCCTCTGAAGCTTCAGCATCATAGTTACAAGCCTCTGGATCCGTACATCCACCTTGCTCGAATTCGTCGCACGTACCGTCACCGTCTGCATCGTTCAAGCATACGCCGTCGCAATCATATCCCTCATCGGGTCCGTTTCCATCGCAATCGCATGCGCCTTCAGCGATGCCATCACCGCCACAAACGCCACAAATGTCTTCTTGCAAACAAGAGCCGTCATCCAAAATAGCTTCACTGTCATAGTTACAAGCCGTCTCGTCTGTACATCCTTCTGGAAGTACAGGACAAAGCGGGTATGGGCAATCAGAATCATAAGTAGTCTCTGTACCATCCGTACAATTGACTGCACCATATGTCCAAATTCCGTCGACCTTATAGGCCCACGAATCCATGTATTCCCACTCCTGGCCTGTACCATCTACGTTAATGTCTCCAAACGTCTCAATGACCGTTTCCAATTCAAACAACTCAATCGCATCATCGCCATTCTGGCTAATGCCTGTGTTGCCCATGAATACATGCTCAAATTCTGAATAGCAGTCGGCGAAGTAAGCCGCCATGGCTTCTTCCGATCGAACCACCAAAATATCGTCACCCGCACTCACAGCAGCTGCCGGGAACGAGTACTCCTCTCCATCGGTTCCACCACCATTGTTGGCTACACCGATTCCGAATGAACTGAGGTCTGCAATGTCCGCAGAAGCCACCACGTGAATCGCTTTACCATTGCTTCCTCCGGATGGAACCGTGAAATCAATGATTCCTTGAAGAGCCAACGCGTATGTCAATGACGCACAAGAACCATCGTCGTCGGTTGCCTCGGGGTTGAAGTTTGGAGCTTCAGCATCCGTGCAACCCGCAATTTCAAATTCATCGCATGTGCCGTCGCCGTCTGTATCGTTCAAGCAAACGCCAGCGCAATCATAACCGTCGGCAGGCAAAGTACCATCGCAATCGCAAGCGCCTTCCGCGATGCCGTCACCGCCGCAAACTCCGCACTCGTCCAATACGTTTCCTTCGCAGTCACAAGCGCCTTCAGCGATGCCGTCACCGCCGCAAACTCCACACTCGTCCAATACGTTTCCTTCGCAGTCGCAAGCGCCTTCCGCGATGCCGTCACCGCCGCAAACTCCACACTCGTCATTTTCAAGGCATGAACCGTCATCCGTCGTTGCGGTAGCATCGTAGTTGCACGCCGTTTCATCCGTGCAACCTGGCACATCATACGCGCAACTTCCATCGTCGTACTCAGCGCTTGAATCGTAATTCGAAGCCGTTTCATCCGTGCAACCACAAGCATTCCCGCCTGTACCGCCTCCGCCTTCACCTTCGGCTGCAAATGTTCCTACACCGTCAAATGCAAATGCCTTTCGAAGGTCAATCTGACCATCTCCATTCTCGAAAATCTGTACATTCAACAAACCGCTGAACGAACCGCCAGTCGTGAATTGCAATACTAGTACTTGGCCATTCTCGTCGCCCAATCCGTTTGGTGTGCCGTTTAATACGTACCACGCACCACCGGTTTGGGTGTTGATCTCGA